>Ga0209979_1000245_pt1 | contig 82528 bp, 65 predicted proteins | sample AnhtaG_FD_183114 | JGI IMG/M metagenome (GOLD analysis project Ga0209979, IMG submission 183114) | Deep subsurface microbial communities from Anholt, Denmark to uncover new lineages of life (NeLLi) - Anholt_01485 metaG (SPAdes) (version 2) | ecosystem: Environmental > Aquatic > Marine > Oceanic... | reverse complement strand
CAGAGGGCCCTTGACGTAATCGGCAATAATCTTGCCAATGCGGCTACGGAGGGCTACCACCGCCAGAGGATAGAGCTGACTCCTGCATACTCGTCCCAAATCGGCTCGGTTTTATTGGGGGGGGGGGTCGACATCGCCGGCATTACCAGGATGATTGACACCCTTTTGGAGGAGGAAATTCTCCGGCAGCAGTCGTTATTAGAGGCAGTTTCACAGGAATTTATCACAATGCGCACCGTCGAAAACGCATTCGGAGAGCTTTCAACCGGCAGCAGCTTGAGTGCAGCAATAGATGAGTTTTTCAATGCGTTGCGAGACCTTAGCGCCCATCCTGGAGAGGCCATCTGGCAGAATCAGGCTGTAACCGCTGCAGAGGCAATGGCCGGTCGATTTAGAACATTGGGAGAATTTCTGACCACGCTGGAAGACCAGATTAAATTAGAAGCCGAAAGCGTTATGGACCAGATTAATACACTGGTAAATCAGATTGCCGAGCTCAACGACAAAATAGAAAGTATGGAAGTAGGTGGTGCACAGGCCAACAACTTGCGTGACAAAAGAGACCAGTACATAACGGAGCTGTCCGAATTCATTGGCGTCGAGACTCTGAGCAGAGAGTATGGTGTGGTTGATGTTACCGCCGCTGGAATACCCGTTGTGATAGGCGCCTCTGCTATTGAACTGGAAGTGGGTTTGGACGAAAACAATAAGCTGGGCGTTACCGTTGCCGGCGCCTATAATTACAACACAAACGTGCAGGGTGGACGGCTCGGCGGATTATTGTCGTTAAAAAACGAGCTTGTCGCCGATGTTCACAATGATCTGGACGATTTAGCAAGCGCAATAATACAACAGATAAATCAATACCATGTCCAGGGGGTCGGCTCGGAGGGCTCATTTACGGGGCTGACCGGCTGGGTGATGGCGAGCGAGGATTTAGCTGATTTTGTTCCACCTGTAACCGACGGCAAAATATATATAAGAGTTACAAACACCAGCACCGGAGAAATAACGCGTAACGAGATTGATATTGACGCATCAACTGATTCGTTAACCAGCATAGCCACGGATATCTCGGCTATTACCGGCCTGACCGCTTCGGTGAGCTCTTCTAAGCTGAGTATCTCAAAAGATGGGAACTATGAATTTGATTTTCTGCCCGGCGTTTTATCCGCCAACACCAGTGCTATGACCACCCCCCCAACTATATCCGTATCGGGCATTTACACAGGCTCAGCGAACCAGACTTATACCTGCAAGGTTGTTCTTGGGGGTGATGTGGGCAATACCGATGGTCTGGCAATTCAAGTTAAGATTGGTGCTGCGGTTGTCAAGACGGTTAATGTCGGCAGTGGTTATGCGGCCGGTGACCGTCTGGATATAGGTGATGGGATTTTTATTTCGATTGGGACTGGCACGCTGGTTGTAGATGAAGAATTTACTATTGAGGCGTTGGCAAGCTCTGATACTTCGGGAGTGCTGGCAGCGGTCGGAATCAACACCTTTTTTTACGGCGGTGGTGCTTCGAATATGGCGGTTTGTTCGGATATAGCTGCTACGCCGGGTCGTGTGGCGACGGCCCTGGGTGCGGAAATGACGGACAATGCCAATGCCGTGCGGCTGGCAGGCTTGAGGGACCAGGCCGTGAGTAGTTTGGACTCTATGACACCCGGAGAGTTTTATCACCGGATGATTACGGACATCGGTCAGCAGCTCTCTGTTAAACAAATGCGCCGGGACAACATCGAGGTTATGGTCCAGAACCTTCTCAATCAGCAAAGCGAAGTAAGCGGAGTTGACATTAACGATGAAGCTGCCCAGCTATTGATTTTCGAACAGATGTTTCAGGCAATGGCCAAATATATGGCTACAATTCAATCGACGGTAGCAGCTCTTATGGCAGCGATGTAAACGTCCGAATTTATTCCAGGAAGTCTTAATGGGAACACTGAGCAATATTTATAATAACGTCAGCTTTGCTTTGAGTTTGCATACCGAGGCAATGGCTCGCCTGCAGGAGCAGGCAGCTACCGGCTCGCGGATAAATCGAGCCTCCGATGACCCGTCCGCCGCCTACCGGGTTTTAGGGCTTAACTCTCAGAAAAGTTTGCTGGAAAATTATATGGACAGTCTCCTGGAGGTCGTTAGCTTGCTGGATATTTCCTCCACTGCTATTGACTCGATGAAACATGCTCTCAGTAAGGTAACAGTACGTCTAACCGGCATCAGCGGCTCCAGTGTCGCAACCGGGATCGCAGGAGAAGTCAACAACTGGTTAGAGAGTATAGTTTCATCGGCCAATACCAATCATATGAACCAATACCTCTTTGGGGGAAGCAATACGGGCTCGGCACCCTATGCTGTAACACGCACTGATGGAAAAATAACCAGTGTAACTTACCAGGGCAGTCTCGGGGACAGAGATATAGAGGTGGCCCCCGGAGTGGAAGCGTCGGCTTTCTATGTCGGCGATAATATCTTTCGTTCTGATAATCGCAGTACCCCGATTTTCCCGGGCGATACCGGCGCTGCAGCCGGAACCGGGACATCGACTGTTACGGGCGATGTCTGGCTGACAGTGAGTTATAACGGGACCAGCGGCCATTATGAGCTCTATATTGACGATGAAGATAATCCCGTCGATGTCGACCCTGCGGGGGATATTACCAACCTGGCTGTAACGAATCTAGCCGGACAAGTTTTGTATGTTGACGCTACGGATATAGACAGTACCGGCCTTGATTGGGTACGCGTACCGGGGACCTATGATATATTCAACACGCTTATTACCATCCGGGACAGATTGGAGACTGAAGGAGGCCTTACCAGTGTTGAATTGGAAGAGCTGCGAAATAATGCGTTAAGCTCGTTGGCAGAGTTAGATAATCTTTTATTACAAAGCTCTGTTTCTATGGGGTCAAAGATTGGGTTCCTGGATGATCTCAAAGACAGTCTAAATAACATAAAGTACGACACTGAAGATGAAGTGACTCGTCTGCAGCAAGCCGACATTGTCCAAATTGCTATAGACCTTTCTCGCCGTGAGGTTCTATACCAGATGTCGTTGGCCGTGGCTGCAAAACTTATGTCTCTGTCACTGCTGGATTACATCATCATATAGTAAAAATAGCAGATAGACGACAGCGGATAGCATACAGGAAAAACTAAACGCTATACGCTGAACAGTATCATAAGGATAATTGTTTGAACAGCATATATGTTTGATATTTATACGAATTTTGAGCTTGGGGCTGTGAAAACGCAAATAAATACCCGTCTGGGCTGACGGCACGGAATTTGCACTAAATTTTACAAAGTTGCGACCATCAGACGGTTAGTCTCTAAAAATTAGGGGTGAAGCAAATGACAATGGATATAAATTCGGACTATTATCAGAGAGGTTTGGAATTAGCTGAAGCCGGCAAGTATCAGGAGGCTCTTGGCTGTATTCAGGAACATCTTCGCACGGCACCCGCCGATGCACAGGCCTTGAACGACACAGGGGCAATTCTCTATTGCCTGGGCCGCTCGGACGAAGCCATCAATCATTTTGTCAAAGCAAGGACGCTGCAGGGCAACACTGCCGAGATAGTTTGGAATCTGGTAGAAGCATATCTTGCCGTCGGCAAAGCAAACGAAGCAATGCAGCTTTTTGACGATATGGGGCAGATGGGCATATTAAATGCGGACGTGCTTAACAGAACCGCCAATGTATTTCTCGACCAGGGTAATAAATCCGATGCTATTGAAACGTTGCTTCGCTCACTACAAATCTCACCCAACCAGGAAATTCTTACCCCGATGATTGAAGTGATTCGTTCTAAAAGGCCGAAGATAGCTTTCTTCTGCGGCGCCGATGGGATGACGTTTCTTGACGAAGTCGCCGAGTTTACAAAGCAGCGTTTCGAAGTGCGCTTTTTTGAAAGCCAGACAGAAGAAGACCTGTATGAATTAATGAAGTGGAGTGATATCTCCTGGTTTGAATGGTGCACGAATCTTGCGGTAATGGCCTCGAAACTACCGAAAGTTTGCAAAAATATTATTAGACTGCATCGCTATGAAGCCTATAAGCAATGGCCGCAACAAGTTAACTGGGCCAACATCGACATTCTTATTACCGTTGGTAACAGCTTTATCAAAGACACCCTCATCAACAAAGTTCCAGAGCTTAGAGGTCAAACATCAATAGTTACTATCCCCAATGGAGCAAATCTCGAAGAATTTACATTCACCAATCGCCAACGTGGCAAGAACATCGCTTTCTTGGCTAATCTGAGGATGGTGAAGAACCCTGCTTTCGTGCTGCAGTGCATGCAAAAGCTACGCTACATCGACCCCGAATATCGCCTGTTCTTTGCCGGTGTTTTCCAAGATCCAGTCCTTGAACAATATGTAAAGTATATGGTTGACACTCTTGACCTTGGTGATGTCGTGTTTTTCGACGGCTGGCAGGAAGATGTAAATTCATGGCTTGAGGATAAACATTACATCGTCTCAACCAGCATCATAGAAAGTCAGGGTATGGGCCTGCTGGAAGGTATGGCCTGTGGACTGAAACCGGTTATCCATAATTTCCCGGGAGCAAATCAGATTTTCCCGTCAGAGTTTTTGTTTAACATCTCCGAAGAATTCTGCGAGCGGATTCTTTCCGACACATACGAACCCCAAAAATATCGCAGATTTGTAGAAGAAAACTATTCGCTGAAAAATCAATTGAGCAAAATCAACGACATTTTCACACAACTCGAAGCTGAAATAGATTCGCAGCAAAACGGAAACCCTGCAGATGTCGGATTATCCACAGAATTCCCCGTTTCAGTGTTCAGGAACGCTATATTTGAGAACGATAAGATTGTGTAATTTTTAACTAACAAGGAAATTTAGATAGTCTCGGAATGTTGGAAAACCAAGAGACAAAAGTTGGGCCGGTGGTCAGTGTGCTCATCCCGACATACAACAGGCGCAGGTATTTGCCTGTGGCGCTGTCCAGTGTTGTCCATCAGGATTACAGCAATCTCGAGATTTTCGTAATTAGAGACGGGGGGGAGGATGTCTGCGACGTTGTCAATTCATTCAACGACCCGAGAATCATCTTCATAAACAGGAAGGAAAATCGCGGCCTTCCCTTTACACTGAATGAAGCACTTGTGCGGGCTCAGGGTAAATATGTTTGTTACCTTGGTGATGATGATTTATATTATCCCAATCACGTGAGCACGTTGCTCAACGTACTGGAAAAGCAGGATGAGTGTCAGGTTGCATACAGCGACTTGTACAGAGCATATTGTAACGTTATGCCGGACGGCAGTCGGCAGGTTTTAGGCAAAGTTGTTAAAGTCAGCCGGGACTTCGACCGTTTTTTTATGCTGTACTTCAATCACGTCCTGCACGTAAGTCTGATGCACCGCAGAGATTTGCTTGAAAAGACCGGGCTCTACAATGAGCAGCTCAATATTCTAATTGACTGGGATATGACCCGTCGGCTGGTCTTCTTCTCGGATTTTCAGCACGTCTATGAAATCACGGGCGAATTCTACAGCTCTGTTGTTGGGTCTGACAGGATATCATTTCGGCGACGCAAAGATAGGAACGAGTATGTTAGGAATGTTCTGACGATACAAAGTACAAGGCCGCCCAAGCCCTGGACGAAGATTAAGGATATGTCCATCATTTTTACTGCAGACCAACTTAATCAGCAGGCAGGGAGAACCCTCGGTCTTATCTGGCGGCATACTTTCTTCCCACATAAGGTCTATCTACCCATGCTGCGAGCAGATTTCGACCGGCTAAACACCGATATGCCGAACCTAATACGGGTGCCCGTCAATCCATTGGCATCCGAGACTGAACGGATAGACGCATCTCTGGCCGGATGCGACGGTGAATACATCGCAGTAGTACCAAGCGGATTTCCGGTGAGGGAATTTTGGGTAGAGGATGCCCTCTACGCCCTTATTAACAGTTCGGTTTGCCACGAGGGACTCGAGCTGGAAGGTTCAACGGATGCGCTCTGGGCGGCAGTGCTCAGAAAGAGTGACCTGCAGTACGCTCGCAGAAGTTTTCCAGATTTGCCGGTGCGACAATCTCTAAAGGCCGCTGGCATTGCGCTAAGGCAGCCAAAATTTGAAGAGCGGCCTTTCCTGTTTGACAACTTACTTCAACAAGCACAGTTAGCAGGGAAAAACGGAAACTGGGCACAAGCGGCCCAGATGTTTGAATATATCGCCGACCACCACCAGAACCAGTTGTCGATGAGAACGCAGGCTGCAAAGGCCTTTTTCAAAGCCGGTGACCACGCCAGGGCAGCCGAGTTCAGTTGCGAAGTCAATCAGCAAAGGCCGACGGTGGACACACTTTTGTTAGAGGCGAAGGTTGAGCGCGAAAAAATTTTTTTTGAATCAGCGATTGAATTACTCAAAAGAGCAGAACAGATACTTGAAGGAAAAGAATTACTATGGACATAATACAAGATAGTTCCGATTTTGAAGCTTATCGCAAAACGGAGTCACAGAAGAACAGTGTTGATGAGCAAGATTTGACACAGCACTACGAGGTTTTGCAGGAGCTCGGCGATTGCTACACCTCTGTTGGCAACGGTGCCCAGGCACAACGCTGCTACGAAAAAGCGGCGTCACTGGGGCCCGATGAGCCTGGTCCCTACGTTGGGCTTGGAGTAGTTGCCCTGCAAAAGAATCTTCTTGATGATGCTGAAATCGCCTTCAGGGTCGCTTGTCGGCTGGACGCCAATTGCGCCAAGGCATATGCCGGCCTGGCGATGGTCGCACAGCAAAGAGCCGATTACAAGCAGGCCTTTGAGATGTATCTAAAATGCCTGGAGCTGGATGCAGACAATCTGACGGCTCTTTTGGGCCTGTTTCAGACTTCCTGCAAGATGAACTCATTCGCTGAGGTCATCCACTATCTTGAGGTATATCTGAATATGCACCCGGGCGACACCTCTGTTATGCTCTCTCTGTCAGCACTTTATATGAAAGATGGGCGGTTTGAGCAGTCCAAAAAAATCCTCCTGGATATTTTAACTTTGGACCCTCCCAATAAAGATGCAGTTAATCTTCTGGAAGAAGTCGAACATAGTTTGGCTCAGATAAGACAAGGGAGCGCGTTTTGCAATAAGTCGCAAAATACGACTCAGGCAGGAGTTTAGATCGAATGAGTACCGATAAGCAGATATACCTGCTGGACGAGCTACAAAGCTTGTTGGAAAAACAAATAAAGCTGGCACAGCAGGGTAACATCAGCGGTGTTGAGGTTTTAAGCAAACAAGCCAGTTCTCTTGTGGGGAAAATCGCACAGACAGGGATTCTTGAACTGCGTGAATTTAAAAAACGACGAGAGCGATTGCAAAAATTATACGATAGTCTGCTCCTGGCCATTACAGCTCAGAGAGCCGAAGTTGCCGGAGAGATAAGCCGTGTTCGCAAAGGCAAGAAGACCATAGAGGCTTACCATAGTAATATTCGGTTATAGAGAAGCGATTTTAACAAGAGCAGAATCTTATGAAAAACTATGGTTTAAGTAAACGTATTCTTGTTATGGGAGGCGGGGGACTTCTTGGCTCATATCTGTTGAGAAGCTACTTGAGACCGAGATGATTCACAGACGAAGAGCTCCTGTATATAGACCTTGCTAAAGAACATTTGAGGTGGGAGCCTAAGGTTGAGCTTGAAGAAAGGCTTGGAAAGACAATTGAGTATACGGTACTCCGGGCCTTTGCGAGGCAATTAGTATGTTGGTCCCGCGTTAAAGATATATATCAGGGCCTAATAATTTCATAAAGACTGATATGAAGGGGCAAGTTTATGGGGTTTTGGTACACCCAGAGGGACAGCGTCTGCACAAAATTCAGTAACCACGAGCTATAACGAGAGCTGGATGAAAAACATTGGCCTGGCCCCAAAATGATACATAGAAAAGCAGGCTGAGTACCATAAGCCACATGGACTTCAGGTAACCGGCTCGAACACAAGAGGATTTAGATGACAAAGAAAATAGTATTGGTAGGCTGTGGAAATATAGGAAGCCGTCACTTACAAGCGCTAACCAAACTTGAAGAATGCTGCAAAATCCAGGTTGTCGAGCCCAAATCTTCTTCTGTAGAAATTGGCAAGCAGAGAATTAATACCGTTGGGAGGGCAAAGTCTAAAAAGATGGATGTCGAATGGCTAACCGACATAAACAAAGTCGTTAAAAATGCTGATTTGACGATAATAGCAACTCTTGCTACGGGGAGAGTCGATATCTTAAGCAAGTTAATTTCAATGGAACACCGGCGTTTTTTAATAGAGAAGATTGTCTGCCAATCCGCGGATGAATATGAGAGATTACTATGTTTGATGAATGAGTATAGGGTAAAGGGATGGGTAAACTGCACACGGAGATATACTGACTTTTATAAAACTGCTGCTTCTATTCTTCATCAAAACGATGGCCCTGTAATTTTGAATGTGAGAGCAGGCAATAGAGGATTAGGATGTAATGCAATTCATTTCCTGGACCTTTTTAACTGGTTTATTGGGAATGACAAAGGTGTCAAACTGGATGGGAGATACGTTTTATCGGAGTTGTTTGCGAACTCAAGAGGTGAAGATTTAGTCGAGTTTGCAGGAACAATAATAGGAAAAACTCAGAATAATGATTTTTTAACAATCAGTTTTTTGCCGGATGACGATGTTGATGTGTCAGTGAATATATCACGCAAAAATGTGAGAGTCTGGGTTAATGAAACCGCCAAGAAAGCTTTAATAGCTGTAAGGAAATCGAATTGGGATTTCTGCGAATATCCTTTTAGAGCTCCCTATACCAGTGAAATAACCAAGGATATAGCAGAAGATATTTTTTCCACCGATTCCTGTCATTTGCCAAAGGTAGAAGAATTATTCGTGTCGCATAAAGAGTTGTTCGGGGTGTTTAATTCCGTGATTGAGATGGTTACAAATAAAAAGGCGGAATTTTGCACTATTACATAATCGGGAAGATAGATAATGTCTTACGACAGGCTTATAAAAATCAATGAGCTCGATTTTCATGGCAAATACGTTTTGCTTATAGGCGGTGGCTGGATGGCCGGTCAATATTATAATGCCTTAAAAGCTCTGGGCATAGAGGATATTAGCGTAATTACCAATACAGAAAAAACTGCTTTACAATGGAAGAGCGAACGTGGGGTAGAGGCGTTTTCCGGTGGATATGCAAGGGTACTGCCTGAATTGACAAATCGTTTTGATTTGGTGATAGTTGCCACCCCTCTGGATGAATTGAAACCTGCTGCGACAGAGGCTATGAGGTTGGGCAATAAGAATATTTTAGTAGAAAAACCAGCGGCGCTGTATTCGGCCTTTTTGGAAGAATGGAAAGAGAAAATCCCCGAGGATGTTCGGACCAGGATAGCCTATAACCGGTTAGTATATCCGAGTCTATGGAAATTGAAGGATATTATTTCCCGAAATGACGAAACTATAACTTCTTGTTTTTATACATTTACTGAGTGGACACATACAATTAACTTTAATAATAACAGGTCGGAATGCTATCAAAGGTGGGGGATTGCTAATTCTCTTCATGTAATTTCCATGGCACATTCATTAATAGGTTTACCCACAAAACTTTCGGCACAGAGGTCCGGGGCAATTTCGTGGCATCAGGCTGGAGCTCAGTTTACAGGAGCCGGATTGACCGAACAAGATATTCTTTTTTCTTATCATGCGGATTGGGAATCGGCAGGCAGATGGGGAATTGAGATAATGACCAATTCCAACGCGTACAGGCTTATACCTTTGGAACAATTATTTCGTTGTAATAAAGGCTCTGTAGAATGGAAACCTGTAGAGGTCAAGTGTGCCTTTCCTGAATGTAAGACGGGAGTTGCAGAGGAAGTGGCGGTGATGCTGGCACCTGAATTGGAGGATTTTATTGAATTGGTAACTGTAGAAAAGGCTGCTTGTTTTACAAAATTGGCTGAAGAGCTTTTCGGTTATTGTTCTGCAAATTGAACTTAGTACGAGAAAGGTTTTGAAGATGCAAGTAGTAATCTTTTGCGGCGGTTTAGGAACGCGTATTAGAGAAGAAACTGAGTTCCGTCCGAAGCCAATGGTGAAGATTGGAGAACGTCCAATTTTATGGCACATCATGAAGGTTTATGCCCATTATGGTTTTAATGATTTTATCCTGTGTCTCGGTTACAAAGACGAAGTAATAAGAGAGTATTTTTACCATTATGAGATTCTAAATAAAGATTTTACAATAGAACTTGGTGATAGCAAGAATATAGAAATACATGGTAATCATGGTGAAGAAGGTTGGCGGGTTACTTTAGCAAACACTGGAGATAAAGTGCTAAAAGGTGCCAGATTAAAACGGATAGAAAAATATATTGATGACGACCAATTGATGGCGACTTATGGTGACAATGTAGCTAACATAGATATCAATGCTCTCTTAACCTTTCATCGGAGCCATGGGAAATTGGCAACTGTGACCGGCATAAATCCTGCTTCACAATTCGGCGAATTAAAGACAAAAGGTGACAAGGTTGAAGCTTTCAGCGAAAAACCAAAAGATGGCCATAGCCTGGTTAATGGTGGATTCTTCGTTTTTAATAGAGGGATCTTTGATTATCTATCCGATGACGCCAACTGCGATCTGGAGATTGGTGTCCTGGAAAGTGTAACAAGAGATGGCCAACTTATGGTTTATAAACACAAAGGATTCTGGGCATGTATGGACACACTCAGGGATATGGAACATCTGAATAAATTGTGGGTCGAAGGCAAGGCTGAGTGGAAGGTATGGGATAGACAGCTCTTGGCTCAAGTTTATAGCTGTTCACATAATCTTCCGTGTAGTAAATAGGTATTGAGTGAGAAATATGTTTAGCAACGTGTATGAAGGTAGAAAAGTTATTGTCACCGGTCATACCGGTTTTAAGGGGTCCTGGCTGGTTTTGTGGCTTTCAAATCTTGGGGCCAAAGTTATTGGTTATTCTTTAAATATTCCAACGAGTCCTAATCACCACGAAATTCTAAATCTGGATTTTGAAACAATTTGGGGAGACATCCGTAATTTAGAAAAACTGCGGAAAGCGTTTGAAACTTTTCGGCCAGATATCGTCTTCCATATGGCGGCTCAATCCCTTGTCCGGAAGTCTTATCGGAACCCAGTTGAGACTTTTGAGACTAATATTATCGGAACAGTTAATGTTTTTGAGGCCTGTCGGCAAACAGATTCCGTGAGAGCCATTGTAAACATCACCAGTGATAAATGTTACGAAAATAAGGAGTGGGTGTGGGGATATCGGGAAAATGACCCCATCGCAGGTCATGACCCTTATAGCGCGTCAAAGGGATGTGCGGAATCGGTCACAACCAGTTATAGAAAGTCATTTTTCCCAATCGAAAAATATCAGAAAAACCACCAGACTCTTGTAAGCAGCGTCAGATCCGGAAATGTCGTTGGTGGTGGTGACTGGGGAGAAGATCGGCTTGTGCCGGATATTATGCGTGCTGCCAGCCAAAATAGAAAAGCTATTATGCGTAATCCGCAGGCAATAAGGCCCTGGCAACATGTCTTGGAACCCCTGGCGGGGTATCTGTTATTGGGACAACGATTACTTGAGAACAAAAAAGAATTTTCTGGTGGTTGGAATTTTGGCCCTAATCATGATCGACATATCCAAGTTCTTCACGTAGTCAAAGAAATGCGAAAGCATTGGGGGCGTATCGATTTCCAACTTACTGATGATGAGAAAAATCTGCACGAAGCAAACTGGTTAAAACTGGATTGCTCAAAGGCTCATGCAGAGCTTGGTTGGAGACCGGTCTGGAACAGTTCCACAACATTTGCGGCAACGGCACTATGGTATCGCGAGTTTTATGAATCAGGCCGAGTGCTCAGCCAGGAGCAGTTGGATAAATACACAAAAGATGCAGGGCAGAAACAGATGTCCTGGGCTATGTAATGAAGATTATTAAGCTCTCCCTTAAAAATGCGTATGTTCTTGAGCCAGAAGCTTTCGCTGATCATCGCGGAAAATTCAGCCGAATTTATTGCCATAAAGAGTTGCAGCGAATTGGGCACAGCAAACCGATTGTCCAGATTAACCATTCTCTATCCAGACAGAAAGGTGCCATCAGGGGAATGCATTTTCAGTATCCCCAAAAAGCGGAGACCAAAATAATCAAATGCGTGTGTGGCTCTGTTTTTGATGTCATCATTGATTTGCGTCGAGGTTCATCTACCTTTTTACAATGGTACGGAGATGTATTGTCTGCAGAAAACATGAAGATGATGTACGTACCCGAGGGCCTTGCCCACGGTTTTCAAGTTTTAGAAGAGAATACAGAACTACTCTATTTGCATACAGAATTTTACAGCCCTGAACATGAAGGAGGTGTGCGCTATGATGATCCGGTGATAAATATTTCATGGCCTTTAGAAGTAGCAGATATTTCAGAAAAAGACCAAAGCCACCCCTTATTATCTAAAGATTTTGCGGGGATTGCCTTATCATGAAATGTAGATTTTGCAACACGCCTCTTCATCATGAATTCATCGATATGGTCAACTCTCCTGCCTCCAATTCTTTCTTAGCCGAAGAGGAATTGAATGAACCGGAAGTTTATTATCCACTAAAATTGTATGTCTGTGATCAATGTTTCCTTGTCCAGATTGACGAGTATAAAAAGTCAGATGATATTTTCAATCAAGACTATGTCTATTTTTCCTCTTATTCAAAAAGCTGGCTGGCTCATGCAAAAAAATATGTTGATATGATCACAGATCGATTGGACTTGAATCTCGAATCACACGTGATAGAAATCGCCTCTAATGACGGCTACCTGCTGCAATATTTCAGGAAAAAGCGGATCCCTTGTTTGGGAATCGAGCCGAGTGCTAACACTGCGCAGGCTGCCAGGGAAAAAGGAATTGATACATTAGAGGAGTTTTTTGGTGTCGAGCTTGCGGAAAGTCTCGCTGAAGAAGGAAAAAAAGCCGATCTGATTATTGGCAATAATGTCCTTGCCCATGTACCGAATATCAACCATTTTGTAGCCGGTCTCAAAATTGCCTTGAAGAACAATGGTGTTGTGACTATGGAATTTCCTCATTTGATGCGTCTTGTTGAGGAAAGCCAGTTTGACACTATATACCATGAGCATTTGTCCTATTTTTCCTTTTGTACTGTACAGCGGATTTTTTCAAAACATGGCTTAACGCTATTTGATGTGGAAGAGCTTCCGACCCATGGGGGATCTTTGCGCATCTATGCCAGGCATCAAGAAGATAGCACCTGGGCAATCTCATCCAATGTAAATGCGATCCAGGAATGCGAGCTTGCTGCCGGAATGGACGATCTGTCATATTACCAGGGTTTTCAGAACAAGGCTGATACCGTGAAATATTCGCTTCTTTCCTTCTTGCTGGAGCAAAAACAAAGCGGCGCAAAAGTTGTTGGTTATGGGGCCGCAGCCAAGGGGAATACCCTTCTCAATTACTGTGGGATCAAGAAAGACCTGATCAGATTTGTTGTTGATGTTTCTCCGCATAAACAGGGCAAGGTTTTGCCCGGCAGTCATATCCCCGTGGTAAAGGAAGATGAAATTACAAGATTGAAGCCGGATTATGTGCTGATCTTGCCGTGGAATATTCAAGATGAAATTATGGACCAGTTAAACTATATTCGTAAATGGAGCGGGAAGTTTGTGGTACCCATTCCTGAAATCAAGATATTTTGATTAATGAAAGTGATGATATAAAAGTACTTGTTACCGGCGCGACGGGTTTTATTGGCAGATATGTTGTCAATGAGCTGTTGAGCAGTAAGTGCCATATCATTGCGACTTCCCGAAATCAAGATAAGGCACGGTCTTATAAATGGTATTCCCGGGTACAATATATTCCGTGTGATTTAAATGAGGCGTCGGAGAACTTCTTTCAATTTTTTCAGCGGCCTGATTTACTGATTCACCTGGCCTGGGAAGGTTTGCCGAATTACACAGATTTGTTTCATTTGGAAAAGAACCTGTTTTCAAATTATCGGTTTCTTAAAAATATGGTTGAACATGGGTTGAAATCTATGCTTGTGACAGGCACATGTTTTGAATATGGCATGCAGAGCGGGGCATTAAAGGAAACCATGATAACGATTCCTAATAATCCTTATGGCCTTGCAAAAGATACACTAAGAAAATTTTTGGAGCAATTACAACAAAAATATCGTTTTTTGTTTAAATGGCTTCGACTCTTTTATATCTACGGCGAAGGCCAAAGTGAGAAATCGCTGTTGTCGCAACTAGAAAAAGCGATTCGAAAAGGGAAGAAAAGATTTAACATGTCGGGAGGCGAGCAAGTGCGGGATTATCTGCCCGTTGAAAGGGTGGCAGAGTATATTGTAAAAATATCAATGCAGGATAAAGTGAGTGGGATTATTAATTGTTGCAGTGGTGTCCCCGTTTCTATCAGGAAACTCGTGGAGGACTACCTGGAAAAGAAGCAAAAAAGTATTCACCTGAATTTAGGATATTATTCATATCCTGATTATGAACCTATGGCATTCTGGGGGTGTGACAAGAAGCTTCAAATAGCACTGAAAGAAGGGCTATGATTGTTTCCCGTCAGGAGAAATGGGACAGTAGTGAGTGGAAATATAAAATAGAGGGAAATATGAAAGCCAAAATTGAGCCACGAATCAATCTTGAGAATCGAACCCGTATAGAGGAAGTTATACCACTTTCGACACCGATGATTTTGTTCGTCGACCCTGCGAGCACGTGTAATTTCAAATGCAAGTTTTGCCCTACCGGCAATCACGAGCTGATTAAGGAGACGGGACGTTGGCAGGGTCGGATGGATTTCGGGCTTTATAAAAAAATTATTGATGACCTCAAGGAATTCGACGAGCAGCTCAAAGTTCTTCGTTTGTACAAAGAAGGCGAACCCTTCCTCAATAAACGGCTTGCCGACATGGTTCGCTATGCAAAGGAAAGTGGGGCGGTTAATTACATAGATACCACGACAAATGGATACCTATTGGAGCCAGAGAGGATAAAGCCAATTCTTGATGCAGGCCTGGACCGAATCAACATATCTGTTGACGGTATGTCTGATGAGCAGTTTCTGAAATTCACGGGTGTTAAGGTAGATTTTGAGAAGTTTGTCGAAAATATTCGTAATCTCTATGAGATTAAGGGCAATTGTGAAATTTGCATAAAGACTACTGGAGACTTCATGTCCGAAGAAGAGAAGAATTGTTTCTTCGATACTTTTGGAAACTACGCAGATAGAATTTTTATTGAGAATGTGGCGCCTTGCTGGCCGGAGTTTGATGTGGAAGACCGTCTTGATGTGAAGATTACCAAAGGAATTTACGATCAGCCAATCGGCGTTGTAAACACTTGTCCGTATATTTTTTACTCGATTTCCATTAACTCTGATGGTTCTGTAAGTTTGTGTTTCCTGGATTGGGCGCGAAAACTCCTGGTCGGTGATGTTCGAAAGCAGAGTTTGAAGGAAATTTGGGAAGGAAACGCGCTTCTCCAATACCAAATTGAGCATCTTCGCGGGAAAAGAAAGGAAAACGCTGTGTGCGGGCAATGCGGCCAGCTTTCACATTGCTTGCCCGACAACATCGATCCATATGTCGATACCTTAGCCGAAAGATTGCTGGCATCCCGTAAAAGATAGAGTAATGAAAATATTGCATCTTACGGCTCACGTTGGAGGGGGAGTAGGTAAGGTTTTAAGCGGACTGGTTGCACAGGCGAGCGTATCAGGCTCAGGAGTGCGGCACCGTATCGCTTGTCTGGAAGAACCCGAAAAAAGTCAATTCGTTGACCAGATTCACCGTTATGGAGGTGAGGTTATTGTACGCCCGAGCCTGGAGAGGCTCGAAAAGCTAATAGAAGATTCAGACATCGTTCAGTTGGAGTGGTGGAACCATCCTGCAACGATCAAACATCTCTGTTCTCTGTCGATTCTCCCTATTCGACTCCTTACCTGGAGCCACATCTCTGGTCTGCATAACCCGATAATTCCACAACGACTAATTTTGGCTTCACACAGGTTTCTTTTTACGTCACCATGTTCGTTTGAAGGAAAGCAGGTAAAAAGTCTGATACCCGAACTCGGAGATCGGTTAAGAGTCGTGCCCAGCAGTGGAGGATTTTCCGGATTGCCTGAGCCGAGGGAAGAAGTAAATGAGAGTATTTCTACGGGGTATTTCGGGAGCCTGAATTTTGCAAAGCTTCATCCTCACTATATTGACTACCTGGCAGCAGTGGAGATATCCGGATTCAAAGTCAGGATTATTGGAGACTTGTGCAATCAAGATGTTCTGAATCAACAGTGCGATGCTATAGGTAAGGGAGGAATGCTTGAGTTCAGGGGATACTCGACAGATATAGCCTCTGAACTTGGCTCGATCAATGTGCTGGCTTATCTGCTGAATCCGGAACACTATGGGACAACGGAAAACGCACTCCTTGAGGCGATGGCTATGGGGATCGTGCCCATCGTGCTGGATAACCCGGCTGAGCGTCAGATCGTTGATGATAACACTACAGGATTGATTGTCCACTCACCAGTTGAATTCGCAGAAGCGATTCACTGGCTATCAAAAAATCCCTATGAGCGACTAATGCTGGGAACTCAGGCTGCGAAATCGGTTCGGGAGAGATTTTCCGTAGAGAAGATGGAAACATCTCTTAATTCGCATTACCAGGCAATTTTACCAATGGAAAAAAGGGAAATTGTTTTCTCAGAAATTTTTGGTGCTAACCCAGAAGAGTGGTTCCTCTCCTGTCAGGGTAATAGAACCATTTTTGCTGAAGATGGTAGCATTAATTCGGGTGATGGCAAACCTCTCAGTTATGGGCTGTTTGAAAAAAGAAAAGGAACAGTTTTTCATTTCAGCGAATATTTCCCGGATAGTTTGAGGCTGAAGTTATGGGCAAAGAACCTACAATTACTCCAGTGAAATACGCGAAATCCCCAAATCGAAAGGCTACACGCCAGCTTCTACGTGAGATTGCGAAAAGGCCGGCTTCCTTCGTACCGCGCAAGGTAGATAAGCAACTGATATAAACAGATTAATTAAAGACAAAATGTAGCGGAGAGTAATTATAACGGTTGAAAGATTGCCGGAAGAATTTTCACAAATAAAACGCCTTAATCACCATTGCCCGGTGTGCCGGACAGAAGATGGTGCAGTGTTAGGGTGTTTAAAATACACTTTGTTTGATGAAAGCCCCTTGGCTAATACATTTAATGTGGTTTGTTGTGTTAAATGTGGCTTTGTCTTTTGCGACACACCTTCATTACAGGATGACTACGATTGTTTTTATGAAAAATACTTTTATAGTTCCGCCTACCTTGACCGCGAATCCACTGCTGATGAAAAGAAATATTTTATGCAAACAGCAGATATCTTGTTGCCATATCTGACCGATAAAAATGTTTCTATACTTGATATAGGCTGTGGTATAGGTGGGTTGCTGAAAACATTGTGTACATTAGGCTATAAAAATCTTTACGGTATTGATCCTTCGCCTTCGTGTGTTGACCTATTAAACAAATATGAAGGAATTCAAGCCGAAATCGGTTCGGTTGCCAGTGTGCCTTTGGATAGCATAAAAGCTGAGGTCATTATTCTTTCTCACATTATGGAGCATGTTATAGATTTACCGGTGGCCTTGCAGAGTATTGATAGCAAACTCTCTGAAGATGGCCTGGTTTATGTTGAAGTCCCCGATGCAATCAGATATGAGGCGTTTAACGGCTTTTCTCCTTTGCGCTTCTTTTATCTTCAGCACGTTGTTCATTTTGATCAATCTCATTTGTGTAATCTGTTTGTGGGTAACGGGTATCAGAAAGTAAAAAGTGGGCATCATTTACGTGTAGAAGGTGAATTATTAATGCCCTGTGTGTGGGGAATTTTTCACAAAGATAATACCCGATCCGGCGTTATTAAACCGGATTTTCATCTTGCCCGCCAAATCAAGACCTGGTTTCACAATGTATCGTTGGATAAAGATGATATTCTTGCTAATCTGGCTTCCTGTAATACACCGGTATATGTTTGGGGAATAGGTATTCATACTCAGATGATGTTGGCAATGAGTCCGCTTGGAAATTGTAATATTAAATGTTTTGTTGATAAAGATGAAAGAATTCAGGAAAAAACCATTGACGGCAAAAGGATTTATCCTTTGGATGTGCTTTATAACGCAACCGAGAAAGATGCTGTTGTTATTGGTGCGCCAACGTACAGCCAAAAAATGTATGAGTACCTTATTAAACAGGTAGGCTTCAAAGGGCGGGTGATAGTATGTGGGTTCGGAGATGTCCGTTTAAAGTGCTTGTAGAAGTAAGCATGCCGTTATTCGCCGCTTGCAAAAACTCCTCGTGGCCTAAAATCGGTCAGTTTGAGTTATTTGAAGGATTGAAAGCATGAGCAACCTTGATCGTTTTAATGAACAGGTTAAGAAAAATGTCACTGAGATAGGGAATGATAGTGATTTTCTGGGACTAACAAATATATGGATACGTGAATGCATCAGGCATAACTATGCACACAATTTTTCGTGGCTTGGACGACCAATTATGCAGGTTCCCCAGGACATTTATGTCATTCAGGAAATTGTGTGGAAGGTAAAGCCGGACCTAATTATCGAAACTGGAATTGCGCATGGTGGCTCTTTAATCATGAGCGCCTCTATGTTGGCTTTGCTGGATTATTGCGAAGCAGCTAATCAGAAGGAAGTCCTGGATACTCAAAAATCAAGAAGATCTGTACTCGGTGTCGATATCCAGATTCGGCCACACAATCGGGAGGCGATTGAGGCACATCCAATGGCGCATCTTATTGAGATGATCGAAGGATCCTCTGTTGCTCCCGATGTTATTGACCAGGTGAAGACGGTAGCAAAAGGCTACAAAAAAATCCTTGTCTTTTTGGACTCAGGCCACACACACGACCATGTCCTGGCTGAGTTAGAAGCTTACGCACCACTGACGTCTGTGGGAAGCTATTGCGTAGTATGGGATACGGGTATTGAAGATTTGCCTGTTGGTTTTTGTGCCGATCGGCCATGGGGCAAAGGGAACAATCCGAAAACAGCTGTTTGGGAATATCTGCGCCGCTTAGATAGCGATGGGCGAACTGCTGCCGATAGGGTGCTCATCAAATTCGAGATTGACAGAGATATCCCGCACAAACTTCTCATTACTGCCGCCCCTGACGGCTATCTCAAACGCATTAAGTGATTCTGTATATGGTATTTAAAGGCCATTACACGTCCTGAATATATTATAGTAAAGCTGTCGACGAGTTGATTGAGAAACTGTCTGTAGGGGAAACATTATGGACGACGGAAGTTTTGACAAAATTACAATAGTAATACCAACGTTCAACCGCTGTTCTTATTTATTTAGATTATTGGACTACTATAGATTATATGCCCCGGGGATAAGAATAGTTATTGGTGATTCGAGCTTGGACAAAAACAAAGAAATAAACAGAAGAACTATTTTATCGCTCTCAGATTCAAACATTTTACACTTTAATTATCCTTCTGATATTATTGGTCTTTTGAAAGTGCAAGATTTGTTAAATCAAGTTAATACCAAATACTGTGTATTTTGTGGCGATGATGATTTCATTATACCAAATGGGATAAATCAGTCTGTCAATTTCCTTGAGGATAATCCGGATTTTACAGTTGCTCCTGGCCATTATATTTCTTTTGAGACAAAGCCTGGCAAGAGCCGGTTTTGCTGGAAGCCTTGCTATCAATATGAATCAAACATATCACCGGATCCAGCGAGTAGACTGCTGTCTCATTTTGCAAATTATACCGCTACTACATCTTATGCTGTTAATAGAACAGATTTCTTGAACATGATTTTCAAGGAGGCAATAAAGTTTACGAGTGATGATAGATTTGGTGAATTATTGCCGTCCATGCTTGCTTTAATATACGGCAAAATGAAACACCTTGACGTACTTTACGCAGTCAGGGAATTTTGGTCCGGGGCAGATTCGCGAGCTTCCAAAAATATGCCTGATTTTGTCAGAGAAGGGACTTTTGATGAAAAGTACGCAAAATTTAGAGAGTGTTTGGCGACACATTTGAGCAGACAATCTCAGTTGAATATAGAAGAAGCAGAAAAGACGGTTGATACTGCTATGCATCTTTATTACGCAGTTAATTATACCTTGAAAAAGAAAGAGATAAAATCACTGTCATTATATAAACGATTATTCCTTCCGGGGAAAATAGTGATGGACAATTTTGCCCGTTCTGTAGAAGACCCTTCTTCTAAATATTATGATGATTTTAACAAAATACGTAATCACGTTTTGCACCATTCAAGACATCAGTCTTCTGTAGGTATGGCAACTTAAGGAGCGAGAAACGACGGTATTTCGGTGGTTGATGCCGGTATTGTGCCAGCATCAGAGCAGACTCGTCCGGCTTTGAAGCAGCAAAATTTTACAGAATGTAAAGAAAATATCCGCAGAAAAGGCTTTTGTTGAAGCTGATTTTGGCATTTGCTTAATCCCCCCTTTCCCTAACACCTTTGTTAGTAAGGCTTTATCTACTACAAGACTGATGGCCATTTCAATACGGTACGACAATTGCTTATCTATTGTTTACATACGTGGGTGAGGATGTAGCGTTTTGGTGTGCCCACGGGGGCAGAGTCCCCAAGCAATTTCGATATGAATGAAATAGAGATCAGCGGCAGAAAGATTGGGCCGGCACATAAGCCATTTGTGATTGCTGAGATCGGAATCAATCACGGAGGCGATATCAATAAGGCTTGCCGTATGGTAGATGATGCCTGCGAAGCTGGGTGCGAATGTGTAAAGTTTCAGTGTCATATAATCGAAGACGAGATGATTCCAAATGCTGTTGTTCCGGGCAATGCAAAAGAATCGATCTGGGATATTATGAGCAGATGTAAATTGAGCGAAGCTGAAGATGTGGAGCTCAAGAAATATGTGGAATCCAAAGGCATGATTTATCTGTCAACGCCTTTTTCCAGGGCTGCTGCGAACAGGTTGCAGCGATTGGGAGTCGGGGCTTACAAGATTGGCTCAGGCGAATGCAATAACTATCCTTTGGTTGAACATATTGCGAAATTTGGCAAACCGGTAATACTCAGTACCGGTATGAATGATATTACATCGGTCAGCAAGGCGGTAACAATATTGGCCGAATACAAAGTGCCCTATGCTGTTTTGCATTGCACCTCGATATATCCCACCCCTTACGAAAAAGTAAGGTTGGGCGCACTTGGTGGCTTAAGGAACGCTTTTGGCGATGCGGTTTTGGGCTTGAGCGATCATTCGGTAGGGAATTATGTATGTTTTGCGGCTGTGGCGCTTGGGGCCAGTATACTTGAAAAGCATTTTACTTCGGACAAAAATTGGCCTGGTCCTGATGTACCTTTGTCGATAGAGCTTGAGCAACTGCGAGAGCTGATTGCTGGTGCCGAAGCAGTTCACAAGGCTTGCGGTGGTTCAAAGAATATTCTCAAAGAAGAACAGCCAACGATTGATTTTGCTTATGCATGTGTGGTTTCCACCAGAGATATTATGGCTGGGGACCGCTTTACGGAGGATAATATCTGGGTTAAAAGACCTGGCACAGGCCAAATAAAGGCCGCTGATTATAAAGAAGTTTTGGGTAAAAGAGCAAAAGTAGATATCAAGTCAAACTGCCAAATCAGGTTTTGTGATATAGTATGACAGTGACACTTACCCAGTCGATGTATTACGTTTTTCCCATAGCAGTGGTTGGTGTTATCTTCACTACAAACAAAAACAGCAACATCACTAAATTCATAATTAAGGAATAGAGGAATGGGCAAAAAGAAGGTTGTTTTCCTGACAGGTACGCGAGCCGACTTTGGAAAGATAAAATCACTTATTCAAAAAGTTGAAGCGTCAGACAATTTTGAAGCTTACATTTTTGCTACCGGCATGCATATGCTGCCCGAATACGGTGTTACGGTTCATGAGATATTAAAATGTGGTTTCAAAAATGTGTATTTGTATAATAATCAGGCGTTCAAGTTGGGCATGGATATTACTTTAGCGAATACTATCTATGGATTTTCCTGCTATGTCAGAGAGCTAAATCCTGATTTGATAATTGTGCATGGGGATCGGTCCGAGGCGCTTGCAGGCGCAATTGTAGGCTCGTTCAATAATATATCTGTGGGACATGTCGAGGGAGGTGAAATTTCCGGTACGATTGATGACTTGATAAGGCACTCGATAACAAAGCTTTCTCATGCACATTTTGTAACGAATGAGCAAGCTCGACGCAGGTTGATGCAAATGGGCGAATCGGCGGATTCGGTGTTTGTAATCGGATCTCCTGAAATCGATTTTATGGTCTCAGGTAAACTGCCGAGCTTGGAAGATGCTAAAAGCCGGTATGAAGTCCCGTTTGATGATTATGGGATTTTCATATACCATCCTGTTACTACTGAGAATGCACAACTTGTGGAAAACATAAGAGAAGTAATTGATGCAATTATGGAATCGGGGTTGAACTATATCGTCATCAGGCCCAATAGCGATACGGGGACCGAGATTATTACAGAAGAATATAACAGGTTTGAGAACATGGCGAATATAAGGGTTTTTCCCTCAATTCGATTCGAATATTTTATGACGTTTTTCAAATATAGCAAGTTTATCATTGGTAATTCCAGCGCCGGTGTTCGTGAGGCCCCTATTTATGGAGTGCCGACAATAAACATCGGGAGAAGGCAAGACGGTCGTAACAGCTATGATTCGATATTTGATGTTGCTGAAAACAAGGAAGATATACTTGAGCTAATAACGTATATTGACGAAAGCGATTTGAAGTTTGAACCGTATAGTAATTTTGGTGATGGCAAAAGTGTGGAGCGTTTTATGAACGTGCTGAACAGCAGGATGATATGGGAACTGCCTCTACAGAAAACATTCAAAGATCAGAGTTTCAGACGTCTGAAAATTGCCGCGGCGGGACAGATGACAAAATTGTCGTAAGATAAAAACGCGGAGAATAAGAAATGATTGATATTCACTGTTATATGAAGATTCACGAATTGAAACAAAAGATTATGAAAGGTGAGTCTTTTGACAATGATTATCTTTTCGATGAATTTGAAAGATGCCGGAGTAGAGAGCCCGTTATTTATAATATCGAGACTACAAATGCGTGTAATATGAGATGTAAAATGTGTCCGAGAACAACGATGATGACAATAAAATCCAACGGTGAAGTTGCAATGTGCGGTCAGGATTTTAACAATGAAATTATATTTGGTGATGCCAAACGCCAATCTTTATATGACATCTGGAACGGCCGAAAGTATACAGAATTTAGAGAAAACCATCTTGATCTGAAAGCGGGGATAAGATGTACACGGCGATGTGATATGAAATTAGTTGGGCGATTCTGTTATCACAGTGTCTTATATAAAAATTAATTAGAAAAATTGTTAAGTCAAAATATAAGCATAAGTGGTATGTGAGCATAGGTTGGTATAAAAGGAGGTTATATGATTGTATTGCCGGACTTTAGCAAGTCATTCGATTATGAAAATAACTTTCATCTTTCCTGTGATGTAAGCCGTATGAGAAAGGTAATAATTCATTACGAATTATTTAAAATGACTTCGGAAATCCCCGGCACAATCGTGGAATGTGGTGTTTTTAAAGGAGTCTCATTAGCGCGTTTTGCTATCTTTCGGGCACTTATGGAAAATAATTCTTCAAGAAAGATAATAGGCTTTGACATTTTTGGAAAATATCCCCAAACTAAATTTGAACCTGACAAAACCATAAGAAAAGAATTTATAGAAGAGACAGGTGGCGGAGAGGGCATTTCGCTAGAACAAATGATCACAGTGCTCAAGCACAAGAAATGTGATAAGAATACTGAATTGATAGAAGGGGATATTTGCCAAACTGTCCCCAGATATTTGAAAGTAAATCCGCAGTTAAAAATATCACTTTTGAATTTAGATACAGATATCTATGAGCCTGCTGTGGCAATTCTTGAATATTTTTGGCCTAGAATTCAAAAAGGAGGTGTTTTAATATTAGACGATTATTGTGTATTTCCAGGAGAAACTAAAGCGATAGATGACTATTTTCAAGACAAGGCTGTCAATATCCGCAGGTTCCCGTTTTGTTCATCCCCCTCTTATATCATAAAAGAATGAATATTGTTTCTGCGTAATAAAATGGTAAATGAAGTATTAGGTATTATCCCCGCCAAAGGCCTATCGAAAGGTTTGCCTAATAAGAATTTATACTCTTTCTGTGGCAAGCCTTTAGTACAGTGGACAATTGAGGCGTCGATGCGGTCACGATACATAACGCGTACTGTTGTTTCTTCGGATAGTGACAAAATATTAAGATTATCCAGAAAACTTAAGGCAGATGCTATTGAAAGACCTGCAGAATTGGCAACGGACATTGCCAGTAATGAAAACGTTATCGAACATACCGTTAATTATCTGAGTCAGACCGAAGGATACAGGCCTGACGTTCTGGTGTTATTACAGCCGACTTCGCCGTTGCGCACATGTGAAGATATTGACAGGGCGATGGAACTGTACTTTGAAAGTGGATGTTCTGCTGTTATAAGCGGATATGAACTTGAAAGAAACCCGTTGAAGAGCTTTCTCATAAACGGCGAGGGAAGATTGACGGCGATTATGGATGACAAGTACCCCTTTCTTCCGCGACAGCAGCTTCCGCGAGCATTTGGACCCAACGGAGCTATCTATATTGTTAAAGCTGAATTATTTATGGAGACTCACTGTTTATTAACGGATGATACGAAACCATTTTTTATGGATAAGCAAAAAAGCATTGATATAGATACGATTGAAGATTTAAAGGCGGCTGCAAAATTTAATCAACGATGTCTATTGAATAGCCAAGCATAATCTTTGAGTGGCAAATACAATTAGTTACTCAAACTGACCGTTTTTTGGACTGACTGATGCGGGCTAACAATGTGCCATTTTGGAAATATATTTCGCAGAACCCGAGAACAACCACGGATTGAGAAGGTATGAAGAATATTACGAACAATACATTCTTTCAAATCGAGGAACTGGTCCTTGATTATACTCGAATGTGCAATAGTCGCTGCACTTATTGTGGTATCTGGGAGATTAAAAATGGGCCGGAACTGGGCCTCGGAGCAATTGAGAATGTATTCAAAGCGCCACAATTACGGAATTTAAAATCGTGCTATGTTACCGGCGGTGAGCCCTATATTACCGATAAAATCGTTGATGTCGCCGCGCTATTGCATGAATATATTCCCGACTGTCTTCTGACCGGAGCTACTAACGGTATTCAGTGCGAAAAAATCTTAGAGCGGGTGCTCAAGATACGCGATATGGGATGTAAAATCCACATCCAGGTTTCTTTGAATGGGACCCGTTCCACACATGATGCCACGCGAGGCCAAACCGGCTACTGGGACAAAGCAGTAACTCTGGTTGATAATCTACTTGCACATGGCATCGGCACCACTGCCGCATTTAGTATGATGCCCCAGACAGCGCAAGACCTGCCTTATATGCAGAGATTCTGTACTGCGCGTGGGATTCCTATGGAGTTTGTTTGGGTGCGCCAGTCTGACCGTTATGGAACAGTAGACCAGAGATACTCAGCCTGGCCTGAGTCTGCCAAGCCTAACCTTCGTTTGATTGAGAACCTGCCGGATTACTTCGACTGTCCGGCACTGCAAAAACGACTGGTCGTGACGCCGGATGGTTCTGTCTATCCTTGTGAAATATATCTTGCAAATCTCTTATTGGGTAATGTGAACCAGAGAGCATTGGAAGAGATACTTAATGACCCACACGCTGTTGATGTGGCGGAAATGATAGCTAATCGCGGTTGTACCTGGTGCCAGGGGACCGGAGAAGCAGATGGAAGTCCTAAATGGATGCTGATGGACTGCTATCGAAGACAGTCGCCTCAAGCGCTCCAACTGAAGGAAACACATCCTCAAGCCCGGTATATGCAGCCGAAAGAATCGGCCCGCGTCATCGCTGAGGTTATTGGTGCACCAATAAATACCGATTTGCAGATTCTTTCAAAACGAGCTACTACTTTATATCAAGAAGCTCACGAGAAGGTAAGAGTTGGTGACTATCCATCTGCTATTAGCGACTTTGAAAAACTATTGCGGATATGTCCCGACAACGCTGCCTTTTTGCGTGAGCTTGGTGACCTTTACTACTGGCAGACGAATGTAACTAAAGCCGCACCTTTATTCAACAAGGCTTGCAGCATAGAGCCAAGCTCAGACACAGCATGGGAGGGATTGGTAAACAGCCTGGTAGCCACCGGTGAAAAAAAGCTCGTTATGAAGGCACTCGACCTTTGGTTACGAGTTAAGCCCGGTTCAACACGCGCTCTTGGTCGGCGGGAGCGTCTTAAATGGCAAGAACAGCTTATACATTCTCTTCACAATCGTCACAAAGGCCAAAGAGCATTTATATTAGGCACAGGGCCCTCATTATTGGATTATGACCTATCACCTCTTAAAAATGAAATCACGTTTGGAGTAAGTGGCTTGTGTGATGTATCTTCTGTTTCTTTTGCTCCGACCTATTATTGTGTGTCGGACAGAAAAGCTTGGAAAAAGTGGCACACGAAGATAACCAGGCTGCCGTCACTTAAGATTATAAGTGTCCCGCCCTGCAAGAATGTACCGGAAAGAGAAGATTTTTTAAGACTTCCTTTTAATTGGCATCAACAGATTCATCAAGGGTACTTTGCAGGAACAGCAGAATCATTTTACCAAACCCACTTGGGCTGGACGGTAATACTTGATATATGCTTGCAAGTTGCGTATTATATGGGATTCAGTGAGGTTTATTTATTAGGGGTAGATGTCGCTGCCAGAAACGGGCAACCGCACGCTTACGACGAAAAACCACAAGAGTCCGCTACACAATGGACAACCGCCCAGTTTTCAAGGATGATACAAGGTTTCAAGTTCAGTCGAGAAATATACGAGCGTGCAGGACGTAAGATTTACAACCTCAGTCCTGCAAGTAAGTTGGATGTATTTGAAAAGCGCGATTTTACCTCGGTGCTGGCAGCTTCGGCAAACAGAAAAAGTAAACCAATAATCTTATCGGGCGAGATGTCACTTGGCCCTAAGCAAGAAAACAAGACCGTCTTAGCTGCATGTGAGGCTCCAGCGTTAACCTCAACACTGGCAACCGGTTTGTCTAACCGTACCAGCACGACCTATGCCAACTCCACAGCTGACAAAGCTCATGAAATCAAGATACATGATAAGCTTTTTTCATCTGAGACAACATTTGATTTCGAGTTAGAAAACCCGTATCAGCTGTCAAAAATCAAAATGCTTTTTCCATATCTGGACCAATTAGTCGCATTGAAGAAAAATGTCACTGTTCTGGACATCGGATGTGGCAAGGGATTGTCCTTAAGCCTGCTGGAAAAAAGATACCCTGACTTGCAACTTATCGGTTTTGACCTCTCGCCGGAGGGTTGCAAAATCGCCGAGCAAAGAACAAGTGCCCATGTGTTTCAGGCAGACGCCGAAGATATCCCAATTGAATCTGAATCTATTGATGTTGCTTTGCATATAGCAACAATCCATCATTTCTACCGCTATCCTGAGCGTGTATTACAGGAAACTAATCGGGTCCTGAAGAAGGGGGGCTATGTGCTGATCACTGATCCGAATGCGGTAACTGAGCGACATGAAATACATCAGAAGGTAATGCAGATTCGACGTCACACCGTTGAGATCCTTGATTTGTTGACCGGACTGCTCCGACCCATCAAAAAGTTTTCGGTGTTGCCTTCAGCGATTCCAAAGAATCCTGGCGATAGTATTACAGAAAAGCCAATTCCGGCTGATGTGCTTGAAAGCAAGTTAATCTCATGTGGCTTCCATATAGTTGAGCGCGGTTTCGTCAACTATGCAAGCTTTGAAGCACGCCGGTATCCTTTAGGGTGGGAGATTGCCGAGGCCATTGACCGCTATCTAATTGAATCTGCTCCAAAATCGGCTGCCCAGGTATATTTTATTGTACAAAAGAAATAACATAGGATGAGAGAAATCGAAATAATGACCAAACCCGTTCCCGATATTTCGGTATTACTTTGCAGTTACAACCGTGCTGATACACTCAAGCGCTGCCTGGAGGCATTGGAAAAGCAAACGCTCAGCCGGGACCGCTTTGAAGTTATCTGTGTTAACGATGGTTCTACCGACCATACATCTGAGGTTATGAAGGCCGCCCTGAAGCGACTGCCGGGGAGTTATCACGAACATGCAAAGAATCAGGGTTTGGCGGCTGCGCGTAATACCGCTATTCGGGCGGCGCGTGGCCGACTTGTGGTTTTCATCAACGATGATACTTTCCCTGAACCGGATTTTCTTGAGCAGCATATACAGGCCCATAAAGCGCATCCAAACGAGCAAACAGCGATATTTGGTCACATTGGTTTTGCACGGGAGCACGCTGAGCGGATACTGTCGCAGGTTTTGCACCAACACAATATGCTTTTCCCGCTGGTGGGAACTCGTGAAGAGGTGCCCTACGATTTCAACTACTTCGTTACCGCCAATCTTAGTGTCGCACGCCAGGCCTTCGTCTCAGAGAATATATGGTTTGACGAAACTTTTCGCCGATACGGCTGCGAAGATATTGAAGTCGGCTATCGTTTATGGAAACGCGGCTATCGGGTCTACTACTGTCCTCAAGCCAAGGTGATTCATGACCACCGCTTAACGGTGCACGACTACCAGCGACGTACAGTTGATAACAGCTCTAATTTGGTTCAATTCGTTGACAAGCACCCTGAGCTTGTGCCTTGTTATCTGGGTGTTCCCCAACTGACTGAACCTGTCCTGGCCCAGTGGCGTCAACTCGTAAAGCAGGAAGCACCTGTCATCAAAAAAATGGTTGACCGGATCGCTGCTGCTGAAGATGCCACGCCGGAAGCATTGGCAGGTCCGAATGCAAAGCCCTCCGATGCTATGAAATTGGTAAAACAAACTGCCGTTTTGCTTGGACATATTAGCAGGCATATTAAGCGACAGACAATCCTGCAAATTCTCGACGATTCGCCGGATGTGCGATACCGGCTGGTCAACAGTACATCCTCACAGCCGCAATCAAAAACAATTATAGAGAGAAGTCCGTTAGTGTCCGTTATTATTCCCTGTTACAACTATGGCTGTTATCTGCCTGAAGCGGTGGAGAGTGTGTTGAATCAGACCTATCAGAATTTTGAGATTATCATTGTTAATGATGGCAGTCCGGATGATACGAAAGAAGTGGCGGAAAAGCTGATTGCTGAACACCCACAACATCAGATACGGCTGATTAATCAAGCAAATTCCGGTCAGCCGGCAATAGCCCGTAATAATGGAATTGCAGAAGCAAAGGGTGAATATATATTGCCTTTGGATGCCGATGACAAATTGGCACCGCAGGCAATAGAATCGTATATCCGTGCTGTTGAAGATTATCCAGAGCAACCTATTGTCGTGTTTGGCTGGCTGCAATATTTTGGCGTGGAAGAAAATCTTTGGAAAACTCATCCTTTTTCACCCGACCGATTATTACGCCGTACGCTGCTTCCTTATTGTTCAATGTTTCACCGTTCAGTTTGGGAGTTTCAGAACGGTTACTCAGCAAATGTTCCAGGGTACGAAGACTGGGATTTTTGGGTGGGTGCCGCAAAAATGGGCGCCAAATTCATAAATGTGCCTTTAGTAACAGCTTTCTATCGGGAAACTGATGCCTCTTCGCTGGTAGATTCCGCACGTAAAAGACACGAGTGGCTTGTTGCCGGAATCATATCCAATCATTCAGATATATATGAAGACGAGGAAGTTATTTGGGCAACCGACTATTTAGGGCGTTTTCCAGAAGCTCCTGAAGAACGCCAGATTCATGGACAAAACGATAAATTCCCGAAGGCAGCTGCCGTTCTTGTTGTGAGCTATCAAGAGTTGTATACGCCGGAAGAAGTAGCCTGGGCAAAACAGTTTTTAAATAAAAAACCATTTAAGATTTTAAAGGGAATTAAACCAGCCCCGGTTAAAGTTGATGCCTCTTGTGAATCTGAAAGTGCAACTGATTTGGATTATTTCATCAAAGCCAGGCAGGAATTTGACAAAGGCAATTTTGAAACAGCCGTAGAGTATATGCAAAAATATAGATTGATGATGGATTATTCCGGGTTCCCAAGGATATTAAACAAATCAGGTAGGAGTGATGATATAAAAGTTTCGGTAATAATAGTAACGTACAATAGGACTCAGGATTTGACCGGATGTCTTGAGTCTCTGGCAAAGCAGGATTGCGCTGATTTTGAAACGGTTGTAGTTGACAATGGCGAAAATGATTTTGAAGTTTTTAAGCAGTACGTAGACCAGTACGTTAAGTGCCCTATCAACTTCGTTCTCTCTGAGGGCAGAAACATAGGGGCCTGTTGCGCAAAGGGTAAAATCATTGCCTTTTTGGACGATGATGCACTCGTGCCGCCCAACTATATCAGTTCTATCAAAACCGCTTTTGAAACCTATGACATTTTTGGCCTTCGTGGTAAAGTGTTGCTCAAAAGCGACCCCGATGCAAATAAGGAGCCACGAGGGTATAACCTCGGTAACAGCGCGTTCCCAACTTTTTGTGATATAGAAGGAAACTCGGCTTTTCTCAGAGAGGTCTATATATCATTGGATGGGATGGACCCACTGCTTTTTGGTCACGAAGGTATCGATTTAACCTACCGGATTGCAAAGAAGTACAGTGTTCTAAACAAGGTTATTTATTGGCCTGATACGATAATTTATCATGATGCGGCTACAGGCGATTCCGCAAAGGTAAAACGGGACAGATACGAATTGATGGAGAAATACTTAAGATTTAAACATAATTCAAGTATTTGGGCTCTCCGTGAAACAATCGAAAAGCAGCTCCTGCCTGTAAAAGCTCGAACCAGTGAGAAAATCTTGCTTCAGAATGTAGGGAAAAGTGACAGATGTTTAAATATGCAAGTAATTGGGACTGAATACGGCGGCTGGGCTGTTGATTTGGACCTTATTCCTTCCGGCAGCACGGTTATCTCTGCTGGTGTTGGTGAGGATATTTCGTTTGACCTGGGATTGGTTAACTTAAAAAACTGTAAAGTTATAGGAATAGACCCGACAGAAAAAGCCAGAAAATATGTTGAACAAAATAAAAATGAAAACCTCTCCTTTTTACAAAAGGCCTTGTATTCTCAGAGCAATGAGAAAATAAGAATTTATGAAAGCAGCAATCCCGACTGGGTTTCCGAATCCATTACACCATCTCATAATACCGTTAATCCCTCAGACTTTTATGAAGCTCAAACAATAGGTCTGCAGGAACTTTTGGAACGGCACAGAGACATATCCGTCTTGAAAATGGATATCGAAGGGGCTGAGTACGATGTCCTTAATTCCATAGATAAGTTGGATATACCCCAGATATGCGTGGAATTCCATCATTTCTGCACAGCTTTTACAGTTGATGATACGGACAGATGCATCGAACATTTGAAGGATATGGGTTATATCGTCGCCCATTGCACATACAAGGCCGGCGCCATTAAAGAAGTAACTTTTGTACATCAGAAGTGTATCAGAAGGGACGCAGCCGCGACCAAGCCGGATACATCGGCCGGCCGAACTGTCCCGGATATCCCCGTAATATTAATGTGTTACAATCGGCCCAAGCATACGCTTGAGGTCTTAAGAGCGTTAAAACAGCATGATGTGAAGAACATATATATATTCTCAGATGCGCCAAAGAGGCAGGAAGACACACAGGCGGTTTCTCTCGTCAGGCGCTTGGTGCACAGCATTGACTGGACAGAGCCAAAAATAATAGAGCGCACCGAAAATTTGGGACTTGCACGCAATATTGTAAGCGCCGTTGATTATGTTTTCGAACGATACGACAGATTGATTCTGCTGGAGGATGATTGTGTTCCTCAGCGGTATTTCTTTGATTTTATGCAAATATGTCTTAAAAAATATGAGAATAATCCAAAAGTTTTTGGCATTTCGGGATATACCGTTGCAATTCCTGATGAGATACTACGCAGCTATCCTTACGACTTGTATGCTTGCCCGAGAATTGGCAGTTGGGGCTGGGCCACGTGGAAAAGGGCGTGGAAGCATTATGGGAGGGATTTGCGCAAGCTTGTTAAAATTGCTGATGAAGGGAATGTCGATCTAACACAGGGCGGCGCGGACATTCCCATATTTATAGAGAAGTTCTTAAAAGGGCAGCTGAAGGATGTTTGGACCCTGAACTGGGTGCTTTCTGTATATATCAATGGTGGTGTTTATATCTATCCTACAAGGTCTCATATTAGAAATGTTGGTATGGACGGTATTGGGCTTCATTGTAGGAGAACTGATAAATATGACTCTCCCTGCAGCAACATAAGACCTACACGTTATCCGGAGGATATTTTTCTTGATGAACGTATTATGGAGAGCTTCAAGAGCTATTATACCGCAGCTCCCCAGCGAAGCCGTAGAGCCGTCCATTTCTTAAAGTCGCTGCGGCAGAAAAAATCTCTTAAAATCGCACAGATAAACACTGTTGATAAGAAAGGCGGGGCCGCGAGGGTGGCGTGGATGCTGAAAGAGGGTCTAAAAGACAGGGGCTTCCAGACAAAGATGTTTGTCAAAGAGCGTTTTTCTCAAGATTCTGACGTTCAAACAATTACGAATCCTGCTATTGACGGTGGAGATGACTATAGCAGCAAGGGGTTTCTTTACTACGATATTAACTCGACGTTTTCGCTTTCACGCAATAATGATTTCATCTCTTCGGATGTCTTCCATTTCCATAATTTGCATGGTGATTACTTCAATCCGTTTGCGCTACCCGAGTTGACGAAAATCAGGCCTTCTGTTTGGACTTTGCATGATATGCAGAGTATGACCGGCCATTGTGCTTATGCATTTGATTGTCCGAGATGGCAATCGGGCTGTGGTGATTGTCCAGACCCTGAATCCTATCCGGCAGTTACAATAGACCGCACTGCCCGGATGTGGGAGGATAAACGCCGGATATATCAGAAGTCGGATATAGAGCTGATAGTTCCATCGCAATGGATGAAGGACGTAGTTAAAAAAAGCATACTCAAGGATAAGAGGGTTCATCTGATATACAATGGTATTGACGAGCGTATTTACCGACCTTATGACAAATATGCTGCTCGCAAAAAATTGCGCATTCCCGATAATTCAATTGTGCTTGGATTTGTGTCACACAAAGGACTAAGTGACAGGCGAAAAGGCGGCGATTTCATCTTAGAGGCGTACAGGTATTTTATTTCAAAATATCCCAATGTGTACTTCGTGTGTATAGGCGATAAATCCGGTGAGGCCCCCGCTGAAAGGTTTTTGCAAATCCCATACGTCCTGGATGAAAATCTGCTGGCAGAAGTCTATTGCGCAGCAGATGTATTTATGTTTCCAACATTAGCTGATAATTGCCCGTTGGTTGTGCTGGAGCTTATGGCCTGTGGAGTCCCTGCGGTGTCGTTTAATGTTGGAGGGGTACCTGAGTTAATTGAGAATGGTAAGACCGGGTTTGTTGCCGGCTATAAAAATGGGCCAGAGTTTGTACAAATGACAGAACGCCTGGTCCTCAACAGGGTCAGGCAAAAAGAGTTTAGCCACGCCGGCCGTGAAAGACTGCGAAAAATGTTCACACTTGAGCGGATGATAGACGAGCACGTTTGCCTCTATGAAAAACTGGCTGAAAATGCCGAAAAGAAGAGTTATGTTCCGCCTAAAAGCAAGGTAGCTCTGCCCGCAAGCTATAGCGAGGTGAAATATGAATATCTGGTTTCAGCCATAGTTTCCACTTACAATTCAGAGCGTTTCTTACGGGGCTGCCTGGAAGATTTAGAAAACCAAACAATAGCCGACAAGCTGGAGATAATCGTTGTCAACAGCGGCTCTCAGGAAAATGAAGAAGCAATCGTTCGTGAATATCAGCAAAGCCATAATAACATAGTCTATATTAAAACCGAACACCGTGAGGAAATTTATGCCGCCTGGAACCGGGCCGTTAAAGCCGTCCGGGGAAAGTTCATTACCAACGCCAACACAGATGACCGGCATCGTGAAGATGCCTTGGAGATAATGGCCAAAACTCTGCTGGCCAATCCCGACGTTGCTCTTGTTTACGGCGACCAGATTTGCACCGATACACCAAATGGCACCTTTGCCAATCATCACGCTACCGAGATAGCCAAGAGACCCGAATACAGCCAGGGAAGACTGCTTTTCGGCTGTTGCGTAGGCTCACAGCCAATGTGGCGCAAATCCCTCCATAACGAGTTCGGCTATTTTGATGACACGCTGACCTGCGCAGCCGATTGGGACTTCTGGCTGCGCGTCTCAAGCAGGTATAAATTCAAACATATACCCGAATGCCTGGGTCTCTACTATTACAATAAAGACGGTATCGAACACGGCAAAAAGATTCACAGTTTATACGAACGCTATATTGTTGGAAAACGCTACGGAAATCCGTACATATCGGTAATCCCTCTATACCAGAGCAGGGATAATCCTCTGGTTTCAGTGATAATGCCCGCCTACAACGCTGCTGAGTATATCGCAGAAGCGATTGAAAGCATCCTGATTCAAAACTATAGAAATTTCGAACTTGTCGTCGTTGACGACGGCTCCACAGACAATACCAGAGATATCGTGGCAAGCTTCAAAGATGATAGAATCAAGTACATCTACAAGGAGAACGCAGGGGTCGCAAGTGCGCGAAATCTCGCCATAAAAAAATCCAAAGGCACTTTTCTAATCAATCTCGACACTGATGATACGATGATGCCGGACTTCATCGCCCAACATCTGCAAGAGTTCGAGAAACATCCCGAGGCCGATTTGATTTATTGCGACGATTGCCTTATTGGCGAGGATGACAAGCCGATTCGAGTGATCGAACGGCCCGAATACACATACCGAGAATTGCTCATCAGGGACCTCTTCCGTTGCGGCTTTCCGTTAGTGCCGTTTAGGACCTGTATTAGAAGGAGCGTCTTCGACAAAATAGGCCTTTTTGACGAGGGCCTGCTGGTTGGTGAGGACTATGATATGATGCGGCGATTCGTAAAGCAGGGCTTGAAGGCACATCATCTAAAGGGCGCCCTGTACCTGCGCCGAATGACACCCAACAGTCTTTCAAGAAACTTCACTGACGAAAAAGCAAAATGTTTTTCTGATATTCTCAAGCGGTTTACCAATACGTTCTCGTACAACGAACTATTTCCAAATGTTGCGTGGAATAAGATACCCCTTGATATGAGGCAATTGCACGCTAAATGTCTTGCTGCCGTAACCTATGTTGCGATAGGGCAGAAGTACACAAAATCAAACGCCCCTCTTTATGCTAAAACGGCTTGTGAACTGGCCTGCTCAGAGTTAAATGACTGCCTCAAAATGGACCCCGGAAACCAGCGAATCCGGCAGCTATTGCAAAAGTGTGAATTTGGCAGGCAAAAATATGATGAGCAAATACAGCAGACCGTTCGTTAATAAATACAGGAAGAGTTGTTACGGAAAGACTTTTAAGATTGTGAAGGAAAAAACGTAATGGTGCAGACAAAATATGGTGATACCGTTAAGGTACACTACACCGGCAAATTGGAAAATGGCACCGTATTCGACAGCTCCATTAACCGCGAGCCCCTCCAATTAACAATAGGCCAGGGCCGCGTAATACCGGGCTTTGAAAACGCCTTGGTCGGGATGAGTCCGGGCGAATCTAAAACGACAAAAGTCGAGGCGGGCGACGCTTATGGCCCACACCGTAAAGAAATGACACAGATAATAAATCGAGTCCAGTTTCCAAAGCACTTAAGACCAGAGGTGGGCCAGAAGTTACAAGACTATCAACCGGATGGTCAAATAATTAAGGTCATGGTGGCCGATGTCTCCGAATCAAGCGTGACGCTGGATGCGAACCACCCTTTGGCAGGGAAAGACCTTATCTTTGATATCCAGCTTGTGGGAATCCTTTAACTGTTTCGTTTATGGTAGCGTGCTATTGGGCTTTTACCCGGTAAAGCAGAAACTATAAAAGAGTATAACAAGACACCTGCTGACCAATGTAAATATGCTGTGCAAATAAGGTAAATAGTTAAGTAATGGTCTTTTTGGACGATATAAAATTTGCGCAGACTATGCGCTTTGGCCGTATTTACAGGTTTTTCTTAAAGTTTAGACAAAAAGGCGGATAAAAATGTCACCTATACGTCTTCCAGGCCTTGTTACAGGCATTGATACAAACAAGCTCGTCGCTCAATTAATAGCTTTCCAACGCTATACGCTCAATATGTACGAAGAACACCAGAGTCTTTGGGAGGAGAGAAAGGGCGCCCTGAACACCTTGGAAACCAAGCTCAGCACCTTAAGAACCACACTTCGTACTCTTTCCGACGCCGATGAGCTCCGTGCTTTTTCAGTCGCTTCCAGCGACTCTGATTATCTGACTGCTGAAGCATCCTATAACGCTTTCGAAGGCAATCACTCCGTCGTAATCAACCAGTTGGCAAATGCCGAGCGATGGGTTCACACCGCCGGAGAAGAGTATGCCGAAGATTATGTTGGGGAAGGCACTTTTGTCTACTCGTATAACTACAAGGAAACCAGCATAACCACCACTGCGACTACTACTCTCGAAGATTTGGTCGGCCTCATCAATAATGATGCCAACAACCCGGGTGTTACTGCAACCCTGCTGTATTACAATGGTGCCTACCACCTGGTGCTAAACGGCAACGAAGCCGGTACCGATTACCAGGTTAAAATCAACTTAGGTGATACAGAGGTTATGAAATCGAACAGTGAATTTACATATAACAACGACAATGCCACACTGAGCACAAAGATTATAGACCTCGACCAATTCAGTGGGACTCTTGACGATGCAGATGCATACACTGAACACATTGACATAACCGATGCGGAGGACCACTTTGGTGTTGCAATAGCTCCGGCTGTGATTAACATTACTGAAAAAACCACAATCGGCCATCTTATCTCAGAGATTAATGATGCCCTCGGTGGAAGGGCAAAAGCGGTCTTCGAAAATGGAAAAATAGTTCTTACCGACAGCGAGGACGGCACAAGCAGCCTTTCAATTACCTTGACCTGGGATGCCGATGGAGGAACCACATCACTGTCGGGCCTTGCTATAAGCCAGACAAATGCTGGGACCGATGGTGTCGCAAATCTTTCAGGTTATGCCCTTTCAAATTTTACACTTAGCCAGGCTGCACAGGATTCAAAAATAAAAGTGGACGGCTTTCCTTCAACTTCTGCAGTTTCGGAAGTTCAAACAGTATCGCTGAGCGATGGCCCTAATAGTGGTACGTACACCCTTACTTACCGCGGCGAAACAACTACCACCCTTGGATATAATGATGATGCCGATACCATTAAGGCTGCGCTTGAAGCGTTGGCAACTGTTAATACCGATGACATAACAGTGTCAGGGGCTCTCAGTGATGGAATGACTTTTACCTTTGCAAGTTCATTGGGCGATGTTGACCTGATTATGATTGACGACTCTCTTTTGCTGAAAGGCGCAGATCCTGTAACTGCGAGTATTTCAGAAACAACAAAAGGCAGCGATGGTCACATCAGCAGAAGCTCTAACACGGTGGACGATGTTATTTACGGCGTAGCGCTGCACCTGCACGATGTGACTGATGTGAATGGTAAAGAGATAACTCTGACCAGGGATATCGGTTCGGTCAAAGAAAAACTGAATTCTATGATTAGTGCCTACAACCTCGCCGTCAACTATATTAAGGAAAGGACCGGCTACGATGACGTCTCAAAGGTTGCCGGTGTGTTACAAGGAGATTATACCATTACCGACATAGGGTCACAGGTTCGCAGCCCGCTTATCTCCCGGACCAGCGGATTTATAATAGATATCGATACCTTTCTGACGCCCGCCCAAATCGGTCTTGAGATTGACAGTGACGGGTTATTGGATCTGGATGCAAATGTCTTTGATGAGGCGATAGCCGAAGACTATATGGGCGCCCTCGCCATAATCGGAGCGGACAAAACAGGCAGCAGCACCAGTGATATCGTCGAATTTTACGGCGCCAGCAGCAGGTATACAACAGCGGGAAACTACGATGTTAAAGTAGAGGTAAACGGCGGAGTTATCACCAGTGCCAAAATCAAACTGTCAACAGAATCCACATACCGCGATGCAACATTTAGTGCGGACAGTAATATTATCACCGGCGATACCACTTTCAACGACAATGGTGCCCCTGTGTATCCTGAGAACAGCCTTCAGCTCAGTGTTGACTTAAGCCAGGACGGAACTTACGGTACTGATGAAAACCCCATCATTATTCGGGTAAAGCAGGGTTTTACCGGTGCAATAGAAGATGTCATCGATAGAGTACTAAAGACAACAACCGGTTCTCTCCAGATCGCACAGAAATATGCCGACGATACCCTCGATGAGCTTAAAGATAGAATAGAGGATGAAAAAAAGCGTCTGGAGCTAAGAGAAACCAGATTAATAATGAAATTTGCCAAACTCGAGGCCACATTAGCTACGCTGCAAACCCAGATGGCCGGCTTATTCGGCAGCGGTCTGATATAAAGACAAAAAAGCGCCCCCGTTCTTGCTTTCGCAAGAAAGTACGGGGGGCCTCATTTTGCACTTCTTCGCAAAACAGCGACACCTATACAGCCCCGGCAAAAACTTCCGTCGGCTTAAGAATCTCGCAGCCGGAACTCTTTAAGAGTTTGTGAAAGTCACTGATAGAGGAACCCTCAACTTTACTCTTTGAGCCGAAAAGCATCGCTGCCCCGACACAGTCGGCGATTCTGCACCTGTCAGCCAATAGCTTTATATTCGGAGCATAAACAATCAGGTGTTCATACCGGCTTTCGAGACGGGTAATCACGTCCTTTATGTTTGTTTCCCCGGTGTCCCCATCACCTTTGTTAAAATTAATTGCCGGCCATACCCGGAGATTGCTGATACAGGTCGCAGTCGCTTCTGCCCACACTCTGTTACTGTGCTCCATACTGTCAATGTCAAAAACCTTTGATATGGCACCCCTTCTCAAATCGAGGTCTATCAGCAGACACTTTTGGTTCCTCTGTGCCAGACGCATTGCGACATTTACAGGTATTGTTACCGGAAGTTCTTCGGCACTCTCAGCGGCCATCAATATCGTCTTAGTAGGGGCGGTTCGCGAACCGCCCATATTTTCGATTAACTCCGCGACCGCCTCGTAATAATCACTATCTTTAATTTCTTCCCAAACCCATAAACTCAAATCTTTTTTTTCGTCTTCGTTCCCGATAGATTGAGATTCATTGACCCATTCGAGGTCTTCGGACACTATTTTCTCGGTCTCGATGTTATCGCTTGCAGCGGGATTTGTAATTTCAGTTAATTCAGCATCAATATATTCAACCGGCTCGGCCCGGCACTTTGACGGGTCGATGTCCGGCCCGGCACTTTGACGGGCTGCTTGTTCTGTGAGCTCATCATTGGCGGCAGCAGACACAGAGCTTTTTCGGACGAGGTATACAGAGGCCATGGCAGCAACCAGGGCGGGTATCTGTGTCATCATTCCTGCCCCCACAGCTAAAGTCGCATATGTTTTTATTGATATCCCCGCGGTTGTTCCGCCAACTATTCCTATAGCCATCGAAGCGGCAATATTAACAATGACAATCACAAGTTCGACAACAGCAGCGCAAAGCATAAATCTTGCAGCACCGGCCATCGCAACAAAAAAACCAGCCTCACGAGCGATTTTACTCCGTAGGTTAAGGGCATCGCTCTCGTTGATAACCCCGGCGTTAAGGTCCCTGTCGATAATGATTTGCTTGATAGGGACAATATCCGCAGTAAACTCTGTCGCAGCCCGGCTAATATCCTTAACAGCTTTACAAATAGTTCTGAAGATAACTATTGCCAGCGCGCCAAAGACCAAAATTGCGAGTACACAATTGTTCCTGACAATAATACTCCCGAAAAGACTAACGATGGTGCCGGCATTGCCCCGTGAGACTATCAGTCGGCTGCAAGCCACGCTCAGGGCCATACGCAGCATTGTAGCCAGCACAATTAACAAAGGGAAACCCTGAACTTGCAAAGCTCCCCGTGCTGAAAAAGTAATTATCAACACTGCCGCCGTTAAAGATACGCTGAAGATTAGAAGCACATCGAGAATATGGCCCGGCAGCGGAAGTAAAAGCCCGGCGATAACTGCTATTACCCCTGCTGTGAAAAGGGTTCGGGTCTCATTTTGTAATAGGTTGCAAAATGGCCCGTCAGTTTGCTCTGACAAACTGCCGGATCTCAAATGCCCTTTATTGCGTGTGGGGGCCCAGAGAAACCACGGGTGTTGTTGCCCGGTGTTTGGTTCCCGGTGTCGTTCCGGAAAGTCGTTACGACCGACGCCCCCGATTAAATCAGGGGCACCAGCTTTGTTCGAATTTGCTTCACAACGCACAAACATTTTTCAGCTTCCAATCATTCTCGATACTCGTAATTGGCAATTCTGAGTTAAATCGAGTATCCGGCTTCGAGCATCAAGCATCACTTTTGGCCTTTCATTTTTTATGCCGCAGCCGATATATCAAAGCCAGCACCTCTGCTACAGCTATGTACAGCGTCTCCGGTATGGGACCGCCGAGCTCCACTGTTGAATATATTGTCCTGGCCAATTCCGGTTTTCTTACGATAGGCACCCCGTAAGCCCGTGCGATTTCTTTGATTTTTTCTGCCAAATGGTCTGCTCCTTTTGCCACCATAATAGGTGCTTCCATCGTCTTGGCCTCGTAACGCAGCGCAACAGCTACGTGTGTTGGGTTGACAAGAACAACGTTCGCCTTGGGCACTTCCTGCAGCATACGCTTCAGCGACATCTCGAGCTGCTTCAGCCGGAGCCGCCTTTTGACCTCCGGCGGACCTACTTGCTGCTTGTGTTCTTCTTTTATCTCCTGATGCGTCATCTTCAAATCCTTGATGTATTTCCATTTCTGATAAATAGTGTCGGCAATTCCTATAATCAGAAGCGCAATGCAAACACGAATCATCAGCCCTAATATCATCTTTGCGATAGCTGCAAGCATCTGGGCAGACCAGGCCCATCGAAGGGACGCAAGCATATCGAGCTTGTCGCGAAGGTATATCCAGACGATGATTGCCACAAAAAACAGTTTTACTATGGATGTTAAAAGGTGTACCGCAGACTTGGCATTTACCAGCTTTTGTAACCCTGCTATCGGATTTACCAGATTAAATCTCAATTTTATAGCTCCAGGTGCGAAATTAAAGCCACTGATGGCAACTCCGGCCACAATAGACCCTGCGCAAAGTGCTGCAAGAATAGGGCAGATAACAAGTATCGAATCGCTAATCTTTGCGTTGAAAAAACCTATAAACGTCTTGCTGTTGGCAAAAACTGCATCTGAGTGCGACATCCCTTGCCTCATTTGCATAGTGAACCATTGCATCAGCTTTGGTGCCGATAAAGCTACCATTGTTACCAGCACCAGAATTGACACAGCCGACATCAGTTCCTGGCTCTGTGGAACCTGCCCTTGCTCTCGGGCTTTGCTCAGTTTTTTCGCCGTTGGCTGTTCTGTCTTTTCGGTGGCCCCATCGTCTGCCATACTCTATACCTATCATATTAGCGGATAGAGAAAGAAAACTATACTCTGAACGCTATCCGCTGTTAAAGAGGCAGCAGTTTGCCCATCCAATCAGCGAATTCAGCCACAAATCCGTTAATAAATGGCACAAATATCGCTGCCATTAACAATCCCAGGCCTACACGCAATGGCAAACTGATAAATAGAATGTTCATTTCCGGAACTATGCGTGCTAACACTGCTAACGCAACCATCAACACCAGAAACGCTGCCAGTATGGGTGCGGACAATCTCAAGCCGGCCACTAACATTGTTGAACCGGCTTTAATTATTCCGCTGGCCAGAACCCCCGTAGTTGGGATACTACCGGCCGGAAATGCTTCGTAACTTCGTGAGATAATTAACAAAAACATGTGGTGACCATTAGCGCTCAAAAACAGCAGTATAAATATCATTTCCAGAAGCATACCCAGTGGCTGAGCTCGCTCGCCGGTCAATGGGTCCAGAATCTCCGCCATAGCTAACCCCATCTGCCGTTCGATAATGCGACCGCTGAATTTAACCGTAGCAAATACAAGATAAACGATTAATCCCAGGGCCAATCCATAGGTGGCCTCATTGGCCAGAAGCAATATCGCCTCTAATACAGAGACCTGTCTGGGTTCGATAGCCGAAGGCATTATCATCGAAAAGAAAATCGTCAACAGCACGGTTATTGCAACTTTGATCCTGGCTGGAATGCTTTTCCAGCCGAAGACGGGAAGCACTATAAAAAATGCCGAAATTCTTGTCAGCACCATTACAAAACCGAGCAGTTTTTCGATCATCAGCTCCATAAATCACTGCCCGATATTCTGAATATGGCCAAAAATTTCGATGAAAAATCCAAGTATCATCTGAAGTGTCCAGCTACCGAAAAGCAATGTCACGGCACCCACAGCCATAAGCTTGGGAACTATGGTTAAGCTCATGTCGCGTATAGAGGTAACTGCTTGAAACAATGTTATTACTACCCCTACTATCATACAGGTCAGCAGAATCGGAGTGGCCACAAGCAAAGCTGTTTCGAGAGTATGTCGGCCCAGATAAAGAGCAAAACTACTATCCATCCACTAAATCCCCAAAAAACTTAGTGCTTTATTTGAAACCCATGCTAAGACTCTTCGCCAGCAAACCCCACCCGTCGACAAGAATGAATAGTATCAGCTTGAAAGGCAGCGAAATCATCACGGGAGGCAGCAGCATCATGCCCGCACTGAGCAGGATACTTGCAATAACCATATCCACCAGTAAAAAAGGAATAAACAAAAGACAGCCTATCTCAAACGCCGTCCGGAATTCACTGATAATAAATGCAGGAATTACTATGTGCATACCAATATCCATCAGATTTGCAGGCGGCTCTGCCTTGGCCATTTGAACAAAAAGGGCCAGGTCACTTTCCCGAACCTGCCGGAGCATAAATTCCTTGATGCAATCGCTGGCTTTGCTACCCGCTGTTTGAAAATCAATCTCGTCCGCAAGATAGGGCTGGATGGACTTATTGTTGATCTCGGAAAATGTAGGTGTCATCGTATATAGCGTCAGAAACAACGCCAAACCCATAATGGCAATGGTAGGTGGTATAGTTTGCGTGGTCAAAGCCCGACGAATAAAAGCCAAAACTATAACTATTCGCGTAAACGATGTCATCATCACCAGAAGACTTGGCAAAATCGCCAGGCCGCCAAAGATGATTACAAGTTTGACAGGTGTGGACCAGTCTTTGCCTTCGGCCTCGCTGCTGGTTGCCTTATCTAAAACTCTCCTCAAATCGCTGATGCTTGGAACCGTCCCCGCTGCTTCGCTTTTGCGAAGCAAAACGGCGGGGACCGGCTCGCTCGCTGAGGAGCTATCGCCTGTCTGGCCAAAAGACAAATCAGCCGGTGCAAAAACAACAAACACTAAAAAAAACATTCTAATGAGTTTGCCGGCCATTTATATCCTCAATTATTATCTGTCTCTGTCGCCGATAAATCCATTTCAGACAAGGCATCGGTTACATCAGCCAGCTTCGTGATACTCTCATTTGTGCTGCCTATAAGAAGCCGTTGATTACCTATTTTTAGCAGATGCACCATCTTACGCGGTCCGATGTGGGCCGTTTCGATAACGCGAATCTTTTTACCGGGCAGGTTGGTAATCCTTGGTAGAAATTTCTTTGAAATGTAAATCGCTGCCACACCCAGGGCAATAACGAGCAAAACTGAAAGCATCATCTTAAAGAACATCTCTCGTGTACCAAGACTGTTGGCCGAGGAGAGAGAAAAATTGGGGTCATTTGCGAACAGGGAACTTGAATTATCAGATAAAGGTTTTGCCTGTTCACCCGTTGTCGATTGAGCTGGCCCCTTCTTTTGCAGGGCTGTCTCCTTTGCGTAAGCGGGGGCCGCCAGCGCGCCGCTGACCAACGCAACCGCCACCAAAAACGCAACGATTTTTTTCTTATATGCCGCCACGCTATAATATGCACCAAATATAACCCTTGTGGCTATTTGGTACGCAAATAGCGTGCCGAAACGCCAAAATGGGCATTAATGCACTGTTAACAGCGGTTTTAATGCAAAATTGATTGAGCAATCAGGCAAATTGTCGAAAAACTTGACAGATGCACAGCGCCCCAAAATGGCAAAAAACGCCTTTGGAACCCAAAAAACCTAATCGTTTATCCTCAGTACCGCGATTAATATCTGCGACTGTCCGGAAATCGGGCTGTCCTGCGACACCCAATCGCCTCCCGGACCAGCCCCCCACGAATAAACAGGCCAATTCGCCCTGGAAGGCAGGATGTCTTGCAGGAAGTCCGCAGCCGCCTGAGCTCGCCTGGCTGAGAGGAGCCACTGTTCTTTCTCGCTTGCTTCATCACCAGCTAAACCGAGCACATAGAGTCTGACGGCCTTGGAATCGGGGTCCTGTTGTAAATCCGAGCAAAATCTGGTTAAAAACCTCCTTGCCGCCTCATTCAGGGTCGCATCGCCCGGCGGAAAACGAATATTGGTTACTGAAAAATTGGTTCTTTCTGCGACTATTTGCGAAGGCATAGTCTCCATAGACCGGCTCACTGCTTGAAAAGTCCGGCGAACCCTTTCTCCTTTTGCATCTATGGTCCTGCCTCCAAATTGCCGGTCAGGTTCGGTTATGAAATATTTTGGTTTAACACTGCCGAAGTCGGGCCCTTGCTTTTTGCCGTAAAACATTCCAAGCCCGAGGGTTCTAATCGCTCGAAAAAATGATTCTCGGCTCTCGGTATATCGACCCTTGCCGGGAAATCCCTCGTCCTGGACACTCGCAAAGCTCAGCAGCGTAATAAAGAACAACATCAGCAGCGTTACCAAAGCCGTAAATGTGACCAGATACGCAGGGGCACTGGGCCCTTTTTCCTCGACTACTTGGCCCTTATGATTCAATTGTATATGCTCCGTTCCAACAAGACAATCTCAAGCCTACGTTCAGCTTCTGGCCCTGGCTGGCCCGTCTCACCGCTTTCAAGGCCCTCCCGAGTTAGAGTGCTTGCTGCCGAGATGCTGAACCAGCTCTTGTCAAGGCCTTGTTTTATTGTAAGATACTCCATCACCGCCCATGCCCGCAGCAGACCAAACTGTTCGTCCTCCTCCTCGTCCCCCGGCCCATTCTCACTGATAACTATTCGGTTGGGTACCTCTTTCAAAAATGATGCCATCGTCGCCAGAGTATTGCGCCCCTCAGACGAAATGGCCGTTCCTTTACCCCAAAAAACCCTCTTCGACGGGATTAAAAATACCTTCCGATTGTGAAAATCCCCTGGCTCTGTCTCTTCTTTCAGGCCGGCCTCCCATCCTTCTTCTAAGGTAACTTTCTCGCTGCCTTCGCCAAGGTATTCTATGGTCACAATTTGCTCCATAGCCAAAAATGCGCCTTTATCCTCTTCAATCGGCGGAGTCTCTGCATACAAGGCATTGGCGAAACTCATAGCCATTTCCTGAAAAACATCTACATTAAAGGAGGAAAAGCTAAACAGCAGCACAAAGAACGTCAGCATCAGGGTCATAGAATCGCAGAAAGTTACCATCCATAGCGGTGCACCTGCTGGCTCATCGTCTTCTAACTGTCTTTTTGTGCCGCCCATTATACACTGGCCTTTACTTCTTCACGCCTCGCCGGGGATATAAAGGCCTGCATTTTTTCCCGAACAGCGGTCGGATTTTCACCTCTTGCGATAGCACAGATGCCTTCTACAATCATTTCCATTGCGGTCACCTCTGCTTTGGAATAAAGTCCCAGCTTCCCGGCCAACGGAATAAAAACCAAATTGGCGGCCAGGGCGCCGTAAAAAGTGGTAAGCAAAGCTACCGCCATCCCCGCGCCAATCGCGTCGGGTGAATCCAGGCTCTTAAGCATCAGGACCAGACCAATAAGTGTGCCTATCATTCCAAAAGCAGGGGCGGCCGATCCCATAAATTCCAGAATCTTTTTACCGATTGAATGGCGGTCCTGAAGCGTTTGGACCTCCAGCGCCATAATATCCTTGATTGCATCCACTTCCTGTCCGTCCACAAGCATCTGCAAACCCTTGATGAAAAACAAATTGTCTATTTTGCTAATCTCCTGCTCCAGGGCCAGCGCCCCGTCACGCCTGTTGATGGCGGCGTAGTTGACCATTTGTTGAGTCAGCTCCGACGGCGGCGGTATCTTCGTAACAATCGTCTTCTTGACCACCGAGAATATTCCCAGAAACTGTCGCAGTGAAAAATGTATAAGAGTAGCGCACAGCATTCCACCAATCGTTATCGCCAATGAGGGAAGATGGAGAAACATCTTCCCGCCGCCACCGGCAACAATGGCGCTGATAACAACAAAAAAACCAAGAAGTATTCCTATTATCGTTGCAATGTCCATAAAGTTACTCTTCGATTATTTGTTTTAATCTCTGGCACAGAAGCGCTGCAAGGTTGGGCTCAGAAGTGACTAACTCAGCTAACAGCTTCGCTTTGGTTCTCTCGGTCATATAGTGCAGAATCTTCACAGCGTCATCGAGGTTGCTGCCACCCAAACCTTTTTGCATTTTGGTCATATTAGTCAATATCTTGCTGGCACTGGCCGAATCCATCTTGTCATAAGCAGCCGCCATTGTTACCAGGTTGTTCTTTTCGGCCTTGGCAATCTCAACCCTGCTTTTGAGCAGCTTATCGTGCTCACTCTTAAGACTGGCAACGGTTGAAGCAAGTTCGATTCGCAGCTTATCCAGCTCCTCGATGTCTTTTTTAATCAAATTGTGGGCCCTCTGTAACCTCTGTTCCCGCGTCTCAAGGCCCTGCAGCTTACCGTGATACTCTTGTATCTTTTCCCGCACCTCATAAACAAGGCTGCTGAGTCGTTTTTCCGTCATAGCTTTTTTCATCTCGCTGCCGGCCGCGCCAACGGCACTTATCGCAGCCGTTTCGACGGTTGGGACCCCGGATGGTTCGACGGCTGGAGCACTCACCGGTTCGGCGCCTGTGAGCAATGCAAAGATAAACGTCCCCGCGAAGCTCACCAGTCCCGCCGCCCCTATTATTATTATTCGTTTCTTAGTCACTGGTTATCTCCTTAAATGATTATTCAATCATCAATTTCTTTCTGGAGAAAGAAATTGTGGCCCCCTCGTCCAGCTCTTTCTGCTCAAGTTTCTCTTGTTCCCTTATAAATTCCTTTTTTGCCTCAGCTCGTAATTTCTCCAGACCTTCCTTAAGACGTCTGACCTTTAAAACCTCTGCAATTTTTTTTCTCTGTTGTGATTTCAGCTCGTTTACTTTATTTTTGAGCTTTTTAATCACCTCATCGATTGTCACCGAGCACTTTAAAAAAAACTCTTGTTCGCCTAATCGCTCCTGAGATTTTTTCCCGGTTATGACCGCGATTATATCTTCCAATATCCTCTGCTGACTCAGCAGCTCACCTTGTGCCTCGGTCAGCTTTTCGATTATCTTAAGCAATTCGCTTCTTTTTACTTCTTCCTCCCTTGTCTTTATCTTGAGAACAGTCTGCAGCCGCCATACAAATCGTTTCATTTAATTTCCAATTTTCAACTCTCAACACTTAACGGGTCCTTGCAACCTATTGCGTTTGGGAACCCAGCAGCTCATCCCACGATTGGGTGATAGCAGTTAATCGTCTGATAGTTTCTTCGAAATCGGTTCTCTCTCGAATAGGCTGAACAAGAAAGCCGTTTATCCTGTTAATCAAAGAAATCGCTCCGTCAATACGCCGATTGCTGCCCGGCGAAAACGCACCGATGTTTATTAAATCTTCCGCGTCAATATAGGTGGCATATATCTCCTTGAGTTTTTGTGCAGCGGACTTGTGCTTTTTGCTCGTCACCGCAGGCATCAATCGGCTCACGCTTGCCAAAATGTCCACAGCGGGATAATGTGCACGGTCAGCCAGTTTTCTTGATAGAACTATGTGCCCGTCCATAAGACTCCTGGCACTATCAGCCACAGGGTCGGTCAAATCGTCGTTTTCAACCAGGACCGTCAGAATACCCGTGATGCTCCCGCTCTCGGCGCATCCCAGACGTTCGATGAGTCTCGGCATAAGTGAAAAAACACTCGGACAGTAGCCCTTTGCTGCCGGCGGCTCACCCGCTGCAAGACCTATCTGACGCTGGGCCTGCGCAAAACGCGTAAGCGAGTCCATCATAAACAGAACATTTTTGCCCTTGTCCCTGAAATATTCGGCAATTGTAACGGCTACAAAAGCTGCCTTTACACGCTGAATCGGAGGTGAATCCGATGCAGCAACAACAACTACGCTGCGAGCCAGACCCTCCGGCCCAAGGTCTCCTTCAAGAAACTCGCGGACCTCCCTGCCACGCTCACCTATCAATGCCACGACATTGACAGCCGCCTCACTCGAATTGGCAATATCGCCGAGAAGAACACTCTTGCCTACTCCGCTGCCCGAAAAAATTCCTATTCGCTGTCCCTTACCACAGGTCAATATCCCATCTATTGACCTGATTCCCAAAGCTAAGGGCTCTGTAATTTTTTCTCGGCTCAAAGGCGGCGGACTACTTACGTCTAATGCCTTCTTATCTGTCCCTCCTAACGGCCCTTTATTGTCGATAGGCTCTCCTAACCCGTTTACTACTCTACCCAGGGCACTGTCGCTTAGGGTAATATAGCGCGTAGTGGTTCGGGCAGTTACCGTATCGCCCGGTGATATACCCTCTATATGCTCTAACGGCAGCAGGATAAGCCGGTCTTCCTGGAAACCTACCACTTCAGCCAGCACACGCCGGCCATCGCGAATATGGATGCCGCACAGCTCACCTAAACCTATCACCGGACCGGCGGATTCGACCGTCAAGCCAGACACTCGTACCACAAAACCATGACAATCCAACAAATTCACCGTGTGCAGCGCCGAGTGAAATTTCTCAAAATCAATCAAATAGTTTTCAGGATTCCAAGACGCTTCTTGTTGCGTTTGGGGACCCTCAGCCTCACTTGCATCCATAAATTATTCCACCGTTTCAAGCGCTTTACCAATTCGTTCCAGCCGTTCGTCAATCAACGATTCGATTATTCCTTTTGGAGTCTCGAGCAGACACTCTGCACGCCCGATATTTGGGTCCGAAATAAGTTTAACATCGGCTAAGGTGCTGCTCGCATCTTGCTGTACCTTTTGGCATTCAACAAGGTCTTCAGGATTCAAATGCACCACCACATTCTGACGCGTGGGAGCACTTTTAAGGGCTTCTTCAATGATTGGCTCTATTGCGTAATCCTTTTCTTGAACCTTTTGCACTAATATCTTCCTGGCAATTTCAACAGATAGTTTGGCAATTTGCTCTTTATGCTCCTTGAATAAGTTCTCTTGAAACTCATTTACTTTATTAACCGCATCCTGCAGGGCCTGACACACCTGCGCCAGGCTTTCTTTCTGTAGGCCAAGCAGCTCAGCCTGTTTGGCTTCGGCAGATGCTGTCGTAGCGTCCCCGCCAGCCCCGTTCCGTAGCTTTGCCGAGGCAATCGACTTTTCAAGTCGGATTGTAACCGTTCGCGACATCTTACTGGGTTCCCAAACGCTCTTTTCCGCGTTTGGGGTCCCCCTTTTATCTTACATGTCTGAGTGTGCCTTCTTCGCTGGCCTTTCGCAAAGGCTCGACAACTTCTTCCCTCGCCTCAAGAACTTCTTCTTGCAGCGGCTCCTGCATCAGTGATATTTCTTCGTCAACCGTGGCCGCAAGCCGTTCAGATATGTTTGAGCGTATCTTTTGCACAATCTCTTCGTCCGCCTCATAAAGCGAAATCGCTAATTTGCCTGCCTGGACGGCTCGCAGCCCTTCCTGCAGAGACCTGTCTGCTATCGACGGAATATCTTCCCACGTTACCATCAAACGCCTTACCATTGTGGCCGTCTCCTCGTTATGTTTTCTGATCTCATCGAGCAGGCGGTCTCGCAGGTCTTTCTGCAGACCGCTTAACATAATGGCAAGTTTTCGTAGGGTTTGCTCCGGTTTTTCCACAAGAGCCTCTCCTTTGAAACTCTTAAGCCGTTCGCTAACCATAGATGCTATCCGTTCCTTCACTCCCCCTCGCAGCATATCCAGGTTCGTCATTTTGCACACGGCATTGAGGCTGGCCTCTTCGCTCAAAAGCGACAGAACCTCCTGGCTTTTCCGCGGAGACAGCTCCGATAGTATCACTGCGATTGTCTGTGGGTGTTCACCCTCCAGTGCGAGAACCAGTTCGTCCGTGTTCACTAAACGTATATCCGCAAACGCGTCTTTTTTTTGTGTTACCTTTCTAATCTGAGTTTGGACTTGTTCCGCCTTCTCTTTGCCAAGGATGCTTACAATCATTTCGTTAAGAAATCCTTTTATACTAAATCCCCGACTTTGTTCGTTTTGAAGTGAGTTATAGAACTCGCGGGCAATGTTTGCTTCCTCCCTCCTGTCACGATGGCCAGATGCATCGATTCGAGCCAGCTCCACAGCTATCTCTTGGATGTCATCCGGCGGCAGCCCCTTGAGCAGCTCGGTCGCCGTGTCAGCATCCAGGCTTGTTAGTAGCATCGCAGCTTTTTGTTTACCCGTCACTGCCACTTACTTATTCCCCCTTTTCTTCGAGCCAGCTGGAAAACAATTGCTTCACCTGCTCAGGATTGCTCTGCAGGGCACCGGTTATTTGTTTGCGCACCGCTAATGGTTCAGGACCCTCAGCTCCGGCCGGGAGAAGGCTGGCAGCCCCCTCTGCTCCGACCAACCCTCCCGCCGCGGCAGTTGAGGCCATCTTTTTCCTTGCACCGCTGAATATCCGGAGAACAAGCAGTGCACAAATTGCCATAACACCTAAAGAAACCTGGCGGGCAATTGCTATATAACGAGGCCAGTTGGACGGCTCCTCCTCAACCAGCAATTCCGCCGGGCGATGAAACTTGGTGTCAACCACTTTAAGCAAGTCTGTCTCCCTAAGACCGATCGCATTTTTAATGATTTCTTCCACATCAGACAATTCCATTATCGTTGCGGTCTGGACACCAGTCCCTGTCCCTGCTTCATTCACATCGGCCGGCGATAAGTCAACAAAAGCCGCCACCGTCAGAGTTTTTATTTTGCCCGGCAAAATAACCTCCTGCGTCCTGGTCTCGCCGACCTGGTATTCGGTAAGAATCGTTTCGTCTTTCTTGTTGCTGCCCGGTACGGCTGGATCGCCCTCAGCAGACACACTGCTGGCTCCAGTTTCAGAGCCAGTTGTAATCTCTTCCTTTGTAGCAACTCCCTTTGGATCATACTTTGTCGTAATGGTACTAACGCTGTTCATATCAATAATGGCACTGACACTTACCGTGGCACGACCGGGTCCTAAAACAACAGTGAGCATATCTTCGACTTTGTCTGCTAAATTCTGCTCTACTCTTTCCTTATAATCGGCAACAGTGCCTGCGTTGCTGGCCATAGTTTGGTCCGACTTATAGGAAAGAAGGCGGCCTTCGCTGTCTATCACGGTCACATCTTCCGAGTTAAGGCCGTCAACACCGCCGGCCACAAGGTGGGTAATTGCTGCTATATTCAACCCGCTTATTCGATACCCCGGGCTTAGTCGAAGAACCACAGAAGCGGTGGTCTCTCTTGTTTGGGAGCTAAACAGCGTCCGCTCGGTGCTTACTATATGGACCCGTGCGTGAACTACACCATTTATCATCTGGATACTCTTGGCGAGTTCTTCCTCTAAAGCACGCTTGATGTTAATATTTTGAACGGTAGGGCTGATACCGATGCGCTCATTATCAAATATCCTGTAACCTTGTTGACCTCCTTCGGGAAGCCCCTCTTTGGCCATATCCAGACGAAGCTGATAGACTTTCTTTTTCGGAACGTAGATGCTTGTTCCGCCGGCTCGCAGCTCGTAAGCAATATCTTGTTCACTGATTTTCTCTGTAATCTTGGACGCATCTTCAGGAGCCAGCTCCCGATACAGTATTGTCATATCTGGCCTGCGAGCCCAGTAAGTAAGCAGCGCGCCAACAATAACAAATGTCAGAACGACCGCAATCAGCAGGGCCCGCTGGACCAGGCTTGTCTTTTGCCAGACTGCTCTTATCTGCTCGATAAAGTTCATCTAATCCCTTCAGTTATTCTTCAAACCGTTACGAAAACCACGAAGAGATACCCGTCTCAGGAAACCGCAGCACGATGCGAAGGTTCCCGACGTCGTTTTGAAAACAAGGATGTTTTCAATTCGGAAACCGTAAAGCTTCGGCGGCCCCGGCGCAATCAGCCTGCTCATAGTGGCATATTCATCGTTTGTTTGTACGCTTCGATTAACTTATTTCTCACGCCCACAAGAAGCTTGAAACTCATATCGGCTTTAGCCACCGCCGAGACCACCGAAGCAATATCTTCGCTTTTGCCGGACAACAAATCCTTTATCGACGCATTCGATAACTGTTGAAGGTCATCAACCTTGGATATGTGTTTTTCGACGGCCTTGATAGTGTCGGTAAAGCCTGACTTCTGCTGCCCGTCTCCCACTTTTGGCATCCCGGGGAAATCGAGATTGATTTTGGGCAATATTGACCCTACATTGGCATTTAGGTTAGTCATTATCTTATCCCTCACTTATCGAAGTAATTCCAGTGCAGTTTCCACCATTCTTTGATAACGTTTCAAAATCGCGGCGTTAGCCTGATATGCCCGCATTGCAATATTTAGATTTATCATCTCAACCGGCAAACTCACGTTAGGCATCAGCACATACCCCTGTTCGTCCGCATTAGGGTTGCCGGGGTCCAAAATCCTGTGAAAATCGCTCATGTCCTTAACTATCTCGTCCAGGCTAACGCCGCCGATATCATCCCCGTCTGCTTTGAATATCGCTTCGAGTCTGCGGTAAGGCTCGCCCTTGCCGGCGTCGGTCGTGCGGGCGTTGGCAACGTTCGACGAAATCACTTCCATCCGTTTGTGCTGGGCTCGCAAACCCGAAATCGCTATATCTACGGGGCCGAAAACATTGTTAACTTCCATCTGCTCTAATCCTTTCCGGCTCCGCACCAATTGAGCTTAGGCTCACGCCTAATTAGTGCGGGCTCACTACTTTCCTGTGTTCATCGCCAATTCCATTTGGCGGTATTTCTTGCTGAGTGCCCGAATATATACCTTGTGGCGAAGAGTGTTCTTAACCATCTCCCCAACCTCGACCTCCAGATTAACGTCATTGCCGTTTGATTTCACCGGCGTTGTGTTAAGCTGATGTATCTGCGCCTCGATTTCACTAAGGTCGGCCGCGCCGGACGAATCCAGGGTCTTGGCAAGTAACTCTTCGAACTTGACGCCAATCCTGCGGTATCCCGGAGTCTCGAGATTGGCAATATTACTGGCAATCGCCTTATAGCGAAGGCTTTCAGTCCTTATACCGGCTTCGAGAAAATCTATTATATTGCTTGTCTTGGACATCTTTGTCTTGGGCCCCATTTTGCCCCGCACCAATTATCCAGCACCAAATAGGCGTGAGCCTGTGCTCATTTGGCGCTGGACAAAATGGGAACCCTTTCCCAAATCTCTGCACAAACTTTGTCTGTTCAAGAAAAATTAGCAATAATCGTGCCAGATACTTAAAACCGGTCATTTTCAATTTATTAACCGCCCATTCTTTCCGAAAAACCGCCTGAAACCCGAATAATCGCCCATTCGGGTGGCGGTGCCAGCGTCAGGATTCTATACAACCGTGTGCGTTTTTTTACAGGCCGGCACCACCGCAAACTCTTTCGACTTACCCACAACCCAGACCGGAACTTTTTTCCTGACCCCAGGAATATTTCTCCCTCTGTCGGCAACCAGCAGGACATTTTCCATCAATCATTGTCTTTTCAATATTCATAACTACCTTATTAACAAACACTTATCATCTACAGAAAGTCCGCCCCCGGATACTGGCACAACAGTTGCTCTAAAGATTGTTGTATGAATACCGGTTTGTTGACAAGTACGTTCGTGGGTAATGTTGGAGCCGGCCTGACTCCATCAAAGCCGATAGCAGCCCAAAATAGGGGGCAATTTGCCCCAGCCCCGGCTGACGACCAACAGCACGCTAATACTCCGGAACCGACAACGACCGATAATACACTTACCATCGCCCAAAATGAGCATATAAACAAACCGCCGCAAGAGTTTCGTTACACACTTCGCAAAAAAACAATGACCGAAGGGCCCCAAAAAGGGCAGGTTGACATCGAGTCAAAAAGCCAAAGCCCGACCTCTAACAAAGCCCAGCAGCCGGATGTAGTACAGACTTGGTTGGCTCAGCACTCTCTCGTGGAGCACGGCAAAAAAGGGGTCGCCAGAAAAATGGGGCCGAAAGCCGGCTATGAGCTTGCCCAATTACTCGCCAACTTAAGAACTGGCAAATCTCCTCCCGGCACCGGACCAACTGCCAAGCCGGTCGCAAAAGAGCCTCTTCTGACCGTTGATAAGGGCCAGATTGGGCTCAAAGCCGTTTTACCTGACACCTCCGCGGGTACGCTTGTTACCGATACTCAGCCTGCAGAACGTAAAAACGCGGGAAAAATACAGGTATCAAATAAGATACTCTCCACAAAAGGCCTTATCAACCAGCAAAACGGCAAGGAATTGGACTCTGAAGCACTAACCGCCGATGGCAAAACCACCCCGGCCGGCGAAAAACCGGCGATTGCGGGCACGTCGGTTACTTCCGGCAGTCAAAAAACACCTGTATTGAGCGGCCAAAAATTAACGCCCGAAACGCCCACCGCTGGCGGCAAAACAGCCGTTGCTGGCGAAAAAACAGCTATCACAGACGTACAAGCCATTTCCGGCAGTCAAAAAACACCTGTATCAAATGACAGCTTCCCGGCAGTTCAGGACAAATCCGCTGCTCCTCGGCAAAAAGTGCCGGTTGACCTGGAAAAACCCGCTCTTATTGCCGAGAAACCGGAGCAGGGATCGCGCACGTTCCCGACGGCTGCTGAAAACAAGGGCGTTTTCAATTCGCAAACCAACAAAGCTGATACTGAAAACAAGGACGTTTTCAATTCGCAAACCAACAAAGCTGATACCGCTCAGCGAAGCCATCCTGGCACGCCGGGACTCTCAGAATTGATGGATGGTAGTGGTAAAGAGCAGGCTGACAATCCCTCAGGCAAGCTCCTTCTCCAGAACTTGAACCAGGCACAGGTCCAGGTATCCACAGGCCAAACGAAAGACAACCGCAGCTCGACCTCCGGCAATAGCTCTAATTCAAATTTCGAGCAGATACTCTCCAATAACGCCCAGGCCCCCGTTGCAGAGCAAACATCGGCCTCTGTCCAAACCGCAAAGGCCGCCAATAATGCTTCGGCCGGCAATCCCTTTACAAGCGTTAGCGAACAGCTCCAGGAATCTATCCACACCTCTTTACGTCAGGGCGACCAGCAGCTCACCATTCGCCTCAACCCGCCGGAGCTCGGAAGGGTTTTTATAAAATTCCAGGGCAAGGGTGACCAAATCACAGGGTTATTAGAAGTCGATAGGGCACAAACCAGATATGAGATAGAACAGGCACTGCCCCAGATAATCCGAAACCTTGCAGAGTGCGGCGTTCAGATAAAACGGCTTGAAGTTGTTTTGACAAACCAGCAGGAGCACCACGCCTTTAAAGACCCATCGCTGGCGGCGGAGCAGGACGGCTGGGCCGGGCAGCAGGACGGCGCCGAAGGGAACAATCCCAACCACGATACATTCGGGACTAATGAATGGCTGACAGATGACCCTAACTACTCTGGATTTTCCGAACCCCAGGAGATGCTCATTGCCGACGACTTCGTAGATGTGTTGGTCTAAACAAATCCCGGAACGCCCACATCTGCCGCAAACAAGCAAGGCCCGCTCCCGAACTGTCCTCATCTTGGACCGGGTTCCCATTTTGCATTATTGACCTTTGAATTACTAATAAAACTTGGGTGGCACCCTCTCGTGCTTCGCAGCGAAGCGCTGCTTCGCAGAGTAGTACAAACTTGTTTGGGGGTGTTAAAATCCGGGTGGCAGCCTCAAGCGCAGCTTGGGGATGGCTCCGCTCAATTGTCTAAAAATTGGTTCCAGGTAGCTTAACCTCTCTGCTCTCCCATTTGCGGCTGGGTGGCACCCTCTCGTGCTTCGCAGCGAAGCGCTGCTTCGCAGAGTAGTACAAACTTGTTTGGGGGTGTTGAAAATCCGGGTGGCAGCCTCAAGCGCAGCTTGGGGATGGCTCCGCTCAATTGTCTAAAAATTGATTCCAGGTAGCTTAACCTCTCTGCTCTCCCATTTGCGGCTGGGTGGCACCCTCAAACTTGTTTGGGGGTGTTAAAATGCCTTATTCGAGTGTTTGTTTCATTTGTTTTTCAAATTTCAATAAATTGCAAAGTGGAGTCCCGCGAAAAATCACGGATTAACCTCTCTGCTCTCCCATTTGCGGCTGGGTGGCACCCTCAAACTTGTTTGGGGGTGTTGAAAATCCGGGTGGCAGCCTCAAGCGCAGCTTGGGGATGGCTCCGCTCAATTGTCTAAAAATTGGTTCCAGGCAGATTAACCTCTCTGCTCTCCCATTTGCGGCGGGCGGTTTCGATGGATTCCAGAAAAGACTCCCTAAACTTGCTCATTGAGAAACGCTCCATAACCGTCTTTCGGGCCTGCTGACCCATCTTGGCCGCCAAATCCCTGTCCTCCAGCAGTATCCCGGCGTATTTACGCAATCCATAGGGGTGGTCGCTGAGAAAGCCGCTTAAGCCGTGTTTGATAGGCGATGTGGGGTGCCGATTGCCCAAGACGGGCATCCCCGCTGCCATCGCCTCTCCCATGGCCATATTGTAGCCGTCTTCAAGTCGCACATCGGCAGTGTGGATGTAAAATCGATGAGACTGCAGCATCTTCTTTAGATGCTCCCAGCTTTCAGAAGCTGCAACTCCCGGCATACCCGGGTTGTGCCCGACAATTCGTACCGGAATCCCATCAAATGCCCTTTCGTGGAGGTCCCATAATAAAAACTGTTTCCGCATCTGAATAAAATTAGAAATACGAAGACCGCTGGCTATCTCCCCGGAATACGGCAGATAATCATCCGGCTCAATCCCAAAAGGCACGATGTCCTCGGTAAAACCCCACGATTTGCCCTTGTGCATAGAGACAGCCACTGTATGACCGCCGACTAATTCCAGGTATTTCTGCAGCGTTTCTTTCATCTTTTTCGGTTCAATATCGGATTTTTCCTCCACCAGCCGGGCCTCAATCGGCAAATGAATCACCGTAAGCTGTGGTTCGGGCCTGTGCTTAACATCGAGCAAATCGGTCATATTGTGGGTTATGATACAGTAGTAAGACGTGGGCGACTGCTGCGCTTCCGGCAAAGTAATCAATCGGGAATTGGGCGGCACCGGCCGTATCTGCGCATCCCAGCTTGGTTTGTATCGGCCTTTAAGCCCTATAATTATATCAAGGTCGTAGCCCAACGCCCCAAGCTGGTATACCCAGGCCTCGTGGCAATTAAATACAAGCAGCGTCTTTTTAGCAGTTTGTCCTTCTGGTTTTTGCATATATTGCTCGGACTGTATCTAAAGTTACCCCGAAGTCTTCCCCATCTAAACTGACAGGTAATCTTGCTCAGCATCCACCACAAATGCTCCCATCCGTCCCTCGAAATATACCTGCCTGCGGCAGACTAAGCAAGAATTATTCCCTCGTTACCCGGACCCTTGCAAATCAAAGCATTTCTGAAATACTTAGACCGTTGATTTACGAGATTTTCCCCGCTAAACCGGCTAATTTTATAAGATTTTTTTCGACTTTTTCGCCATTTTTAGCCCTTTGCTGCAATATCAGTATCTACGACAGCAATATTACAGGTCCGGCGATTTTGCAGTTATTTTCCGTAAAAAAATTCCTCAAGTCGCTTCTATTTCAACCGATAAGGGCTTATGAAAGCAAAGTTTTAAGGGGTGCTTGTTGCACGTTGAATTTAGGAAACAGGGCTTGACAGGGCCAAAAGAAAGAAGAACAAAGATTGGGTTGTTTTTTTAAGGAGTCAAAAACATGTTAACAATTAAGAGTAACGTTATGGCGGATATGGCTGCTCGGCACTTGGGGAACAGCTACAATGCCTTGGCAACATCGGTCGAAAGGCTGGCGTCGGGCCTGCGCATCAACACTGCAAAAGACGACGCAGCCGGCCTGGCTGTCCGTGAGTTGATGCGTGCCGACATCGCTGTGCTTCAGCAGGGTGTTCGTAACACCCAGGACGGTATCAGTATGGTGCAAACAATGGAAGGTGCGATGGCAACAATCAACGATGCCCTCGTGCGAATGAAACAGCTGGCTGAGCAGGCCGCTACGGGTGTATATTCTTCGGCACAGCGTGACATTATGAATAATGAGTTTGAGGAGATGGCCTCCGAAATCGACCGTATTGCACAGGCAACTGTGTTCAACAGCGTCACGCTGCTCGACAGCGCTTCGGACACCGTAACCGTCCACTTTGGTCAACGTGCCGATGGTACCGACGATACCATTGATGTCGCGGCTGTCAACATGAGAATTGCCTCCGGTCTCCAGATCGACAGCGACACCATTGACATTACAGGCACAACCAGCGCATCCACTGCTTTGACTGCTATTACCACTGCAATCACTACCTACGCAAATGCTCGTGCAACCTTCGGTTACATGATGAACCGTATGGAAAGTACAGCTCAAGTTCTTGGAATTCAGGCCGAGAACCTGGCGATAGCCGAATCCCGAATTTCGGATGTCGATGTGGCTACCGAGATGACTGAGTTGACGAGAAACCAGGTGCTGGCACAAGCCGGTATTGCTATGCTGGCCCAGGCCAATGCAATGCCTCAAATGGCATTGACACTGCTCAGATAACGGTAGGTAGCAGCGGCCGAGTATTAAATGACGACTGGGGGAGATGACTGTGGCATAAAGCATCGGTCATCTCCCCATAAGTTAAACACCAGGGCAACAAATCCTAACGGCGCGAAAAGCTGTAATCAAGCAAGGCTTAAGGCCTTTGAAAATATAACGGAGTAACACTATGAACGGAGTCAAAGCATATCAGGATGCCACAGTTACCACACAGAGCAAAGGTCGGCTCATTATCCTCCTTTACGATGGTGCAATCAAATTTATGAGGCTGGCAGTCAGGGAGTTGGAGAAGGGCAACTACGAAGCAAAGGGCCGATACATAAACAAGGCAATAGACATAATCAACGAGCTCAATGCCGTTTTGGATACCGACTCCGGCGGCGAAATAGCCACCAACCTTCGCAAGCTCTATTCTTTTATGTGTAATCGCCTCTCCCAGGCCAATATGAAACGTGACCCTCAAATAATTCGTGAAGTAATCACTCTGATGGAAGAGCTAAATCAAGGCTGGAGGGCTATCACCGGCTAAAAATTGTCCACCCCCACCTCCTGCCCCACCGCAAAACACTTTATTATGTCCCTTCACCTCTGCTGTCAGGGTAATCAACCAGCTCCCGCATAAGTTTGTCTATTCCGACCGAACCTTGGAGCCAAACCGTCTCTTAAAAAGCTGGTCAAAAACCGCCATTTTCACCGATGATATATACGGTAAGACTCTACCCAAATGCTTCGGTAGCAGATTCGCCCACGAAGTAATGTTGGAGTACATAGGCTAAGTTGGCTGTATTTAGAACAAGGTCCAGATGAGTCAGAGCAAAAACAGGATAGGGCAATCTCTCACCTCCGGATCAGCCCATCCCGGGCACGACCTGCCGCAATTCCTTGTCGAGGCCAACGCCGCCGCTGACGCTGGACGAATTGAGGAAGCGGTTCGTCTTCTCGATGATGATGCCGTCGAGTTCGCCCGGGAAATAGTGGAAAAAGACCCGTCCCGCGTCTTTGTTATCTATGCGCTTGCGGCGGCCTTCCGTAAAACCGGACAACTGCTTAGGGCCGAGGATTGGTACAAAAAAATCCTGAAAGGGGGGCAAGACAATTCGGCCTGCAACGAGCTGGGAACTATCTGCAGAGCTCAGGGACGTCTCTCCGAGGCGATACAGTATCGAAGAAAAGCACTACAGGCATATCCCGATGACGCAGGAATCTGTAATAACCTTGCCAGGGACCTGATACAGGCCGGCGAAACACAAGAGGGCTTTGACCTGTTGCGAAAGTCCGTAGAAAAGGCGCCGAAGCATCCGGATGTCCGCTCAAATTTCCTCAATCACCTGCATCATCTGCCGGATTTGGACCCGCAGGCGCTTTTTGATGAGCATGAGCAATGGGGCCGGATTCATGCCCCGCCGACTCTGGCCGGAGCGTCTCACGATAATGCCGCCGACCCCGACCGTCGGCTTCGCGTTGGTTACATCTCGCCTGATTTTCGTACACATTCGGTGGCGTATTTCTTTGAGCCGCTGCTCGATGGACACGACCGCCAAAGTGTAGAAGTTTATGGATATGGCAATGTCGCTTTCCCCGACCGGATGACCGAACGCCTTAAGCGCAAGTTTGACCACTACCGGAACGTCCGTGGCATGCGAGATGAAACGGTTGCCCGTATAATCGAGCAGGACCGCATCGATATCCTCGTGGAGCTTGCAGGCCACTCCGACGGCAATCGCCTCCTTGTCCTGGCACGTAAACCCGCTCCCATCCAGGTTACCTACCTCGGATATCCTGATACAACCGGAATGCAGGCGGTCGATTATCGCTTGACCGATGACCTGGCTGACTCGCAACAATCACAGCAATTCCATACCGAAGAATTGGTCTTTTTGCCGGATGGGTTTCTTTGTTACAGCCCTGCCGATTTTGCTCCCCCCGTGGCGCCTCTACCGGCCATCCGAAAAGGGTATATCACCTTCGGCTCGTTTAATAATAGCTGCAAGGTCAATCCATTAATCATCACACTCTGGGCCCAAATCCTCAAGGCCAATACTGATTCCCGTCTTCTGCTGAAGTTCAGAGCAGGTGATGACCGGCAGGTAAGGGACGGTTACTTCCGCCGGTTCGAGCGATTGGGAATCCCTCGGGACAGAGTGCATATCTATGGCTTTAAACCTGCCGTTGAACACTTGCAGCTGTACGGCGAGGTGGACATTGCTCTGGACACTTATCCGTATAATGGTGCTACAACTACCTGCGATGCCCTGTGGATGGGCGTACCCGTAATATCGCTCGTCGGTAAATGTCATGTTTCCCGCGTCGGACTTAGCATATTAACTCGCGTGGGTTTGGGGGTCTTTGCGGCCTCGACACACCAGGAGTATGTCGCCAGGGCCGCCGCGCTCGCGGCCAAACCCCACGCACTTGCGAAGATTCGAGCTTCAATACGGCAGCGAGTGCTCGCCGGCAGGCTGTGCGACGCAAAGGGCTTTGCCCGCAGCGTGGAGGCGGCTTATCGAAAAATGTGGCACCGATGGTGCCAAACTCGCACCTCGGTCCTCGCTGCTGGATGCTCGCAAAAAACGAGCATCGAGGGTCGAGAATCGAGAATCGACAAACGAGTATCGAGTATCGAGAATCGAGAATCGAGGCCGTCTTTCCAACTGAAAAAATCGCTTTTGTCGATTGACGAATATGCAGCCCGCGAGGGTCTCTCCAGAGACATCATTGAGCACTGTGGAAAGCTGGGCATTGTCCTGATAAGAAAATACAAAGGCAAAACTTTTGTTGTCGATCTGCCTCTCACCCCATATTCTTATATCCCTGAAGTTACCGCCGACCCTACAAAACCGAATGATAGAACCCACCAGGCCAAAAAAATAGCCGAACTGGTCCAAAAGCTAATCCCTGAGGGAGCCCCCATTTTGCCCCGCACCGATTAGGCGTGAGATCTGTCCTTCGCCTCCTCACTTCATAATTCGACATTCCTTGTTCAATATTCGATATTCTTTCCGCCTTTATCTATTACCCTGATAGTATCCGTCCCTTCAAATCTGGTTCCGTCGCTAAGTTCGCCGCTTACGGTCAGCTCCACTTCGCCAGCATTAAGAATTTCCTGAACCGCTGACCGACTGAATTTTACAATCATAACTTCCCCTTCAAGAGATACTTTGTCTGCCCCAATTTCATCCTCAAGAAAAACACTATTAGGTTCAATATCGCCAACATTGTAATCTTCGCCAAGCCAGAGAATGACAGTAATCCATTTACCTTCACTTGACAGATTCAGGGTACGCGGGACAATCCGGGCCTCAGCCGGTATCGGGGGACTGTACTCGTAAGCACCCATATCGATTCGGCCGCCGATTACGCGCGGCTTGCCGTCTAAGTCCGTCTCATTTGGGTCGTATGGATAATTCGGGTCGCCCATATCGATGCACGGCGAATCTACAAGCAGATGATAGTTACCATCAACCCATAAATCATCATTCGCGTCGTCCGGCGTACCATTCGCATCCCAGTACCCCGGCTCAACAAACAATGGGTCTGCATCTATGTTACCTTCGCCCGGCCAGCCTCCCTGAACATCGCTGTAGGTGATAGTGATAACCGAATTATCGTTGTTCCATATTTCGTTTCCACCATCCCACAGAATAGAATTGCTTACTTGAATATTGCTTGCTTCCTCTAGATAGTGAGAATCGCAAGCCATAGCTTCCCCGTGAGATGCTGAATTTGCAGCAAATGTGCAGGTGGTTAGCGTAACGGCATTGTCACTGTGGTTATATATTCCACCGCCTTTATAAGCGGAGTTCCTACCGATGATACAATTTGTAAGTGTCAGCTCACTACCAGCATTACGTATACCTCCTCCGTAACGCGCTAAATTTCCCATGATAGTGCAATTCATAAAAGTTGAATTGCTCCCGATATTACAGACCGCGCCGCCTGTGTGTGCGGAGTTTTCGCGGATAATGCACTTATTGATGCTCGCATTACCGTGCATATTATCTAAGCCACCGCCACGGCTTCCGGCAGAGTTTTGGCTAACGATACAGTTCATAAGAGTGACATGGCCACGGAGGTTGAACATGCCTCCCCCAACATTGCCTGTAGCATTTCCACTGATAGCGCAGTGGGTAAGTGTGGTAGTACTAACGACGTTCATCACACCCCCACCCATACCACGAACGTAGTTTCCGGTTAGCGTACAGTCCACAAGGCAGGCACTGCTATAGAGATTATAGATGCCACCGCCCCCATAAAATGCGGCATTTCCTCTGATTGCGCAGTTTCTCAGCGTAGGGCTGCCCTCGTGGTTGTAAACCCCACCTCCCCTGTCGTAAATCCCACCTCCCCCGTTGCCATTGCCGGCAGTGACGGTGAAGCTGTCCAGCACAGTCGCCGCCTGGAACCCGCCGCCGGTGACTACGTGATAGCTGTTCTCGGCCCGGGTGGGTTCATCCAGCAAGTCTGCTGGATCGTTCACATCAATATCGTTGCCGTCGAGGTCCCCACTGAGGATGGTATCGTAGAGTTCGATGTCGCGGGCATTCGGGTCTGGCTCACCAAACCCTGCGTAGCCACCTTTAATAACCACACCATTTTTGAGCTGGAACGTGGCCATCCTGTCGCCAGAGTTAATCCCCACACCCTGATCAGGCTTGTAAATGCCCTGCGCCACCCGAATCTCATCCCCGCTTGAGGCAGCAGTTAGAGCATCCTGCAGGTAGTTGTACGCATCAGCCCAGGATGAGCCGTCATTTAGGCCATTGGCGTCCGCATCGACGTAGATGGTTCTTCCTGTAGCAGTGGATATCATTAGAAGCAAAAACATTACTATTGCCGGCCACACAGTCAGATTTTTTCTCTTTTTCATTTTTTCCCCTTTCAAATAGGCCTGTTACGTACGGGATATATAAGCCAATAAGTTTAGAAAGCAGGCTCGGTATGAAGCGGGTGTAATGTACGGCACCGGAATAGAGGCAATTTTTCGACCCGCCTCCATATCCCAACCAATTGACATTTTATACAAAAGCATCTGCTATTGCAAGAAATTTTCCGAATTTTCGACAATTTTCTCACCATAAAATCGGCCGGCTTGAACTTAACAAAAGCTGTTGATAAAGTTTTGGTAATATAGTAACTTATCTCTTAAATAACCCTGATTTTTCTCAAAAAAATACTGACACTGCAGAAATTAAACAGGAAAGGAGCGAAGATGAAAAGGTTACGAACAGCAAAGGCATACGAGATGTCCCGGCGGGGCTTCCTGCAAACTATGGGCACCACTGCAGCGGGAATTTCACTGACCTCTAAGAAGCTGCTTGGCGCTGCCGGGGCTTCTCCGAAGGCCGGCGGCCGGCAGAAGAAAACCGCCACCGTGCGCGGGGCTTTTATCTATCCGCCCACCGAATCTCTGCGAAAAGACGGCTATTATAGCTGGCCGGGCTCAACCTTTGATGCCGAAGGGCGTCAAAAGAACTATATGGACAGGCTCAGAGCAATCGAGCGAAATTGCCGTATGCGTATCTTGATGGACGACAAGCCGCTCGACGAGACGGCGAGTGTAACGCAGTTCATCAACGAAGTCAAACAGTCAAAGCCCGATGGATTGCTCCTTATACTATTCAAGAAGGGGCATTGGGGACACGTTATTCGTATCACTGAAGAGGTGGGAGTCCCAGCGGTCGTACTTACAACGTTAGGCATCCTGCTCGTTGACCACATTAATCAGCTTCGCGAAAAGCCCGGCGTTTATCTGATAAATTCACTGGACAATCTTGATGCCGTCGAAGACGGGATGAGGATGATTAAAACGGCCCGCTGGATGAAGGAGAGCTGCATTATCAACATCAGGGGCTCGCAGACCGGAGAAACGACGGTGCCGCATCTTGGCACCCGCGTGCGCACCATCCCGCACGAGAGGTTTTATGAGGAATATAGGCGCACTGAAGTTACGGACGCAGTCAAAGAGCTTGCCCGGGCCTATCTGAAGAATGCGAAAGAGGTAATTCAGCCAACCGAAGCCGATATCCTCGAGGCCGCAAAAGCATATTTTGTCTTCAAACAAATCATCAAGGCCGAGAATGCCGACGCGGTGATGATGGATTGTTTACCGGGACTTAAAAGGCCGCATAAGCACGTCCCCCCTTGTATGGGCTTTATGAGTTTGAGGGACGAAGGCATCGCTGCCGGCTGTCAATCCGACCTGAGCGCAACACTGACCCTGATGCTCGTGCAGGAACTCTTCGACAGGCCGGGCTTTCAGCAGAACGCTTCTATGGAGACGGAGAAAAATCACTATTTCGGTGCACATTGCACCTGTGCCTCGAAGTTGAAGGGTACAACCGCCGCTGCCGAGCCGTACATCTTAATGAACCACGCTGAAGCGGGCTGGGGCTGTGTCCCGCGTGTCCTCTGGCCTGTGGGAAAAGACGTTACTATGGCCCAGTACATTTCAGGCGAAACGCCACGAATGCATATTTACAGTGGGAAAGTGGTGGGATGCCCACCCGTACCCGCCACGGGCGGATGCCGAACAAATATAGAGATGACGATTAACGAGGTAGATGACGTATGTGATGTCAAGGGCATGCATCAGGTTGTATTCTATGGTAACTACGCCAGACAACTGCGAACGTTCTGTCAACTGTACGGCATTGAGGTCGACACTTAATAGCGCCGGTTGTTTGTAACAGGACGCTGTCTTCCGGATAAGCTCGAATTGTGTTGTTGGTGAATCAATACCAGGCAGCCGAAACCAAGCATAGCTATCGTCGCCGGCTCAGGCATTGGTGTAACATAGACACCGTCGATGTTGGCGTTGCTGCTGAAGAGACCTTCGGCGAAGTATAAAGTCGCACTGTATGTTGTCGGATTGTACTCGATGAGGTCGCCGTCTCCGAAGCTCAGCCCGCCAAGTGTTGCGCTACCCTCGGCTGAAAGAACAACGTTACCGTTCTCAAGGATGTGTACCGCGTCGATGTCTTCATCGGCGGAGAACAAACTTTCGTCGAAGAATAATGTTGCCGTGTCTGTTGTCGGGTTGTACTCGATAAGGTCGCCGTCTCCGAAGCTAAGCCCGCCCAGTGTTGCTCCATCGATTGTTGAAAGAATAATGTTACCGTTGGTAAGGATGTGCACCGCATCGATGTCTTCATCGCTGCCGAACAGGCCTTCGCCGAAGAACAATGTTCCGCTGCCGGTTGTCGGGTTGTACTCGATAAGGTCGCCGTCCCCGAAGCTCAGCCCGCCCAGTGTTGCGCCACCCTCGGCTGAAAGAATAATGTTACCGTTGTCGAGGATGTGTACTGCGTCGATGTCTTCGTCTCCCCCGAACAGGTTTTCGCCGAAGTACAATGTTGCGGTGTCGGTTGCCGGGTCATACTCGGCTATGTCACCATCGTAAAAGCTAAGCCCCCCAAGTGTTTCCGTTGCGTTGGTCGAGAGAATGATACTTGCATTGACCGGCCGGGCGACGGCTGCACACAGAATCAGCACCGCACCAAGAATCATTATTGACTTTTTAAGATTGAATCTCCGCTCTTGTTGTATTTCCGAAACACATGGACGCCATTGGCTTTTTGCTTTTCGTGCCTGGTGTTCACGTTCTACTTGCCGCCGAATTTTGTAGGCACAGTCTCGCATCACGCCCAGAAGTATCCCACAGACGTTGTCATTTCCGAGTACCTCTTCGTTGTTGGCAAGGCCTATTAAGTCATTGGCTATTTTTAACGCCTTCAAAATGTATTCATTGTGTTGCTTTTCCACTTTGTTTCTCCTTATCATCTACGCGTTCACCTTACATTGGAACTTGCTCCGTCAGGAGCAAAAATCAGCGTGCTGTACCGCTATGCCCAGACATCCAAAAATTGCCCTTGTGCAGCTTCTTCAGCGAATTTGTGCCGGCCAGAAGATTCGTCGAAATCGGACTCTACCTGACACCCGGTGTCATTGCGAAGTCCCAAGGACTGAAGCAATCTCGTTACTGGTCGGGAGGTTGCCGCGGCTTCGTCTCGCAGCGACCCTTTGGGTCGCCTGTTGGCCCTTTTAGGTTGATTACGTTCACTGGTTTTATGAGTCAACGGAACTGACCGGACGACTTTGCACTCGATTTTCTTGACTGTTCTATTCACCCCAACAACCCCCCATTTGTTTGCCAGCTTATCCTGGCTTGCTTATCTAACTGAGCAATAGGCGTGCCGAACTATGAAGCAAAGCTATGGAAAGCTCTAAGTGTATGTATGACAAGCAGTTATGTTGATAGAATTTTCAGGGGTCGGTGGGAGAATGGCTTACTTCAAAGCCGTTAATGAGACATTAAGAGACCGCCTGCAGAAGGTTGGACGAAACACCTCGGCGAGCAGGGGGTTGTAAGGTCTTATGTATCAAACCGTTATAGGTGGATTTGCAGCGGGCCTTCGAGATTGTGGTGTCTCATTTAGGGCAAATGAGACGCTATAAGCTATCTGAGACGCTATAAGCTATCTGAGACACTTGAACGACAGGTTATCGGACTGTGATTTCGCTTGTTTTTTCACTCTCTTTGAGGAACCGATACAGGGTGGCCCGTGAAACGCCAAGTCTCACTGCCGCTTCGACTTTATTGCCGCCGGTTTCTTCGAGCGTTCGCCACACGCTCTCCGCATCGAGCTTGCGTTTTCGCTGTTTCCTTGGGTAGGGCTGCCTCGGCACGTATGTCTCAAGAATCTTCAAGGGTAAATATTCAGGCAGCAGTAGATTATCTCTGCATTTTACCAGCGCATATCGAAGAGCATTTTCAAGCTCTCGAACATTTCCAGGCCAGTCATAATCCATCATAACACCGACGGTTTCTGGTGATAGTACAACATCCTCTCGTTCGGCCTCTCTCAAAGCTTTTTTCAAGAGGTGCTCGGCCAGCAGTGGGATATCGTTTCGCCGGTCACGCAGCGGCGGCAGATATACCGGAACTACGCACAACCTGTAGAAAAGGTCTTCACGAAATCTTCCTGCAGCAACTTCCTCTGCGAGATTTTTATTCGTTGCACTGATGACCCGCACATCGACTTTTATACTCTCCTCTCCTCCAACGCGCGTTAGAGTCCCCTCCTCCAGAACTCGCAGCAGCTTGACCTGCATCGCAGCAGGTATATCTCCGATTTCATCCAGAAAGATTGTTCCTCCATCTGCCAGCTCGAAACGCCCCTTTCTATCCTGAACAGCTCCGGTAAAGGCCCCCTTAACATGCCCGAACAGCTCACTTTCCAGGATTCCCTCCGGCAGTGCTCCGCAGTTGACCGGGACGAAGGGCTTGGCCGTGCTGTGGCTTTCGTTGTGAATAGCTGCGGCCACCAGCTCCTTGCCTGTACCGCTTTCGCCCTGAATTAGCACAGGGATATTGACCTCGGCAACCTCTCTGATGGTGTCAAAGAGTTCCAGCATCTTTGCGTCACGGCTCACAATCCCGGCAAACGACTGTTCCGTTTTCAGCCGGCGACGCAGGTGGGTCAGCTCAGCAGTCTCCATTTGCAGCTTCTTTTTTGTTGCCCTGAGAATGTCTGTTTGGGATATAATCCCGCAAGGCCGTTTGTCCTCCGTAATAACCAGTCGGCGGATATTCATCTTCTCCATAATCCTGCTACTGCTGAAGACCGAGTAATCGGGCGACACCGTCGCCGCCGGAGAAGACATCACCTCCTCCATTTTAATTTGACCGGGGTCCTTTTGTAGGGCAACAACTCTTTCGAGAAGGTCTCTTTCCGTGACAACACCCACCACCTCATCTCCCTCCAATACTACGATGCACGATATCTTGCGCCTGGTCATAATTTCCGCCGCTTCCACTATAGTCGCTTTGCTCTGTATCCCTGCCACGTCCCTGCTCATTATCTCCTCCACGTCCTTCCACCTGCCGTAGAATGTTACAACTCGAACCAGGTCCGTTTGTGTTATAATGCCAACCAATCGTTTCTTCTCCAGGATTGGCAGTCGTTTGATGTGCTTGTCCTCCATAATTCTGACGGCATCAGGCACAGACAAATTAGGGGATATACTCTCTACCGGAGCAGACATTATTTCCCTCACCTTTATCCTGTCGAAATCCTTTTCCCTCTCCGCTACCCTTTTAAGAAAGTCTGTCTCGGTAAGGATACCTGTCACGTTCCCATTGTCTGCAACGACGATGCACGAAACGCTGTTCTCAGACATAATCTTCGCTGCTGAAGCCACCGTTTCATCTGAGCAAATGGTAATCACATCTTTGCTCATCACGCTCCCTACTGTCAGCGGGACCCACAGCGAGCCGGTCAAATTATCGAAAACATCCATTATCTTGCTCTTGGCTAAATTGCCTGTTCTTGCAGGCAGCGATTTTCTTTTCAATCGGAAACCCGATAACAATATCGGCTAAAGTCAGCTGCCACTTTTTTAGATAACCCTGCCAAACACAAAATATTTGGCCACCAGGCCTGTCTGGGCGGGTGTTGTTATGTTTACCCCCCGGCGGGTGGCACCCTCTTGTGCTTCGCAGCGAAGCGCTGCTTCGCAGAGTAGTACAAACTTGTTTGGGGGTGCTTAACTCCCAAAATCGAAAATCGTCAATCGAAAATCGTCAATCGAAACCGCCCCAAAAATTGTTTAGCTCCTTTGAATTTGTTATAAGGTTTTATCGAAAACAACTGAGCGAGATAACAACAAGTTCGGCGGGAGTTAAGTCTTGTTTTTATATCTATGGAGGGTTCGGTGAAGGAAATGTCCCACGATAATAATAATGACCAATAGAGCTATAAGGACCATTGTGGCGTATGAACTGTAGGATGCTACCCGGTCATGGACCCGCCGCAGAAAAAAGGCCCAGCCGAAAATCGCTGCATAAGTCCCTGCCAGTACAACGGTCATATTAAGCCAGGTTCGCAGCCCTAACAAAAAACCAATCACACAGCCAACCACCGGGCCGGTCATCCAGAAAGGAAACCATACGAAGACAAATAGCCCGACAATACCATACTTTTGGATTTTGTCCTTGTGAACCTCGGCCGCATTGTGGATTCGCTCGAATGTGTTCTTGAGCAATTTGACCACCAGTAGATGCCGCCAGCTGAACACAAAAAGGGGATAGAAAATGAGCACTAAGATCGTTTCAATTATCATACATATTGGGATAACTGTACTGTGTTCAAGGCCCAGGGAATATCCGAAGGCCATGCCCGCAGCTCGGCCAAACATGACTTCCGTGGCGGTCATTCCAATCAGAACCTGCGATTCCTCCGGAGACAATAGCAGCTTAACCCCGAGCCAGAAAGTGAATATAAATGCCAGAGCAGCTCCGGCCAGTAAAAGACGACCCTCTGAACTGGCCATAAGAGTCACCTTTACCTGATTTCCCTGCCCTGAATTCAGCTCGCTTGTTGGTTGTTCTGTTTCTACTGCCATTCCTTCAATGTCCAATCGTTGAGTCCATAACAATTCACTATATTAACCTAATATTTTCCATTTACAAATAAAATAAAATGGAATTGCCCCGCACCAATTGTCCAGCACCAAAACGGCGTGAGCAGAAGCTCTTTTGGTGCTGGGTAATCCTGAGCGTAGCGATGCTTCAAACTCAAAACTCAACACTCAAAACTCAAAACTACTTAAGGTCATTCCGACCGAAGTTTTATTTAGCCCCCACGCCCGCTATGCGGGTTATGTTTACGCCGTTGATTTAGCCCCGGCCTCTGGCCGGGGTTGTAATTCTTGCGAAGTTTTATATAGCCCCCAGTCCTGTGCTGGGGGGATTTCGCTGATTCTGCGCAATTTCGCAATTGACACATTAAAAGGTTTCCGCTATTGTATCTAACCGAAGACGAAAGCACCCGGGGCGGATAACTGCATCGAAATAACTTGAAATACTAAAGATTTAGCCCGCTTGTCCGTATCCCCGCGAAGGCGGGGACCCAGAAAATACTACCCACGAAGGCGGGTAGGCAGGGATCCAGATTAGCGCCTGTCCACTTTCTAACCGGGTCGCTAAACACTACGCCTCTTTGTCCCACCAATGTTTTTCACTGTACCTTTCACACCCACTTTATTCATTGCTTTTGTCGCCTTAGCCATATCTTGCTGGGGAACTTGCAACACTTTCTGTGGCTTATGGCTGGATTTGAGGCGACCTGCCGCTTTCGTCAAAGCCTGTGTACTGCCGCTTCTTTCAACTTCCGTGGCTGTTTTCGGTCTTTGTGCATCAAGGCGACGGTTGTGCATAAGTGGAACCTCAGTTTTGCCCGATTTTCCAGCTGCTTTCGCCTTAGCTCTATGATGGCTTTTTGATTCTGCCATAACTAAAACTCCTTATTAAGATTAACCATTATATGACGGATCGGACAACATTGTCAGAACCAATCCTGTATATCCGAGAGGAAACGCCTCCTCCCAGATTTCGCATTCTCTTTTTCTCTTGGAAAACCATACGTCTGAATCCGATGCTTTTTCAAAAACTTTTCCACTGCCCTGATTCTTAGCAGCTTCGGCACTGGCACTATCCCATGGAATATCTTTGCGGCCTCTCCATTGGAAACCATTATATTCCATTTCCTCAGAAGCCAAGTAAAATTTGTGCTGACCGTTCTGTGAAAGAATAACAGCACAAGGCTCTGGAGTCATCTTTGTATATCTGATAGCCATTGCGGTAGCTGACACTTGCAGTTCATTTGCCAGTTCCAGCAAGTCCTTTAACGTAAGAAAAGTTCTTTTGCATATAAGTTTATTTAGATAATTCTCTGGGACTAACAAGTGAGAGGCAAATTCATCCGCTTCTCTTTCTAGGCCCTTGTCGCTGATAAAACCTGGTTTTGAATTATGGGATTTCCCGGTAAGCAGCAACTTTCTGTGCTCAGGGATATAGAAATGACCCAACTCGTGAGCAATAGAAAATCTTACTCTTGGACTTATCACTGCCGGATGATAAAGGATAAAGATCTTCTTGTCTGGAATATATTCTATCCTCCCATCAAATTTGTCTCCATAATCCGCCGGTCTTGGACGAATATTACCCTCACTGCGAATTATCTTGTCGAGATCTATTGGCAAATCAGCATCTTTTTGCAGGTCATCAATTATTTGATTAACTTCAGGATTCATTGTTCTGGTTGTTATCCTTATTTTCCTCTTCCTCCAGAGCTTTTTTACGTTCTTCATCTATTTTGCGATGGGTTTCTTCATCAAGACCATCTCCATTTTTATCGCGATTCATCGCAAAACTTTCCTGCACCAGTCCTTCATTGACCGTAATATCCTGCTGATTTTTATCTGAAGTGGTTTTTTGCCCTTCAATAAGCTTGTCTATAAAGTCGGTTCCCCAGGAGTTAATTGTTTCTTTGTCTTCCTTCGATAATCGAGCAGGCTGTTGAAAGAATTTCTCTGCCTGTTCATCGGAAAGTTCTTCGGGGAAGTCCAAACGGAATGCGGCTGTCAGCAACGCTTCTAATGCTTTTTCATCTTTACTGATATTGTCGTTTGTCTCAGTCATCTGCATATTCTCCGTAACCAGTGATTGATAAAGCTTCCTTGACCTTGTTATATACTGCCTGTCTGGCGCTTTTAACTGCTACCGTAGTAACATCTTCTCCATATCGTTCTAAGAGTTGTTTTTTTATATCTAGCAAACTCAACGGTTCTAGAAAGTTTTCGACAATAATTTCTGCGACCTGTCTTTGACGATGTTTCAGCCTAGGTACTAAATTTCTGATAGTTTCCAAGATAATAGCTCGTTCTTCATTTTGGTGGGCGTTTTGCCAGGATTCATAAACACTAGAATCTTTAATTATCTCTGCCACAGAATCTATCAAAATATCTTGAGCTGTATCCCTTTTCCTTTTCTGAGCATATTTCCTCCTCAACCAGTCAATGGCCTTATTTGATGCTATTTTATAAATAAAGGCCATCAACGTCTTTTTCTTTGTGCCAGGATCATATTTGCCCTCCCGAGCATTTTTGTAAATCCCTAACAGGACCTCCTGGTATATATCAAATAGGTCGTCCGGATTGGCACTTAAAGCTCTTTTGTGTATAATCTCAACAATTTTTTCCTTGAAATTGGCATCAATTCGCCTTATGCCCTCGGTTACTTCCTCTTTGTTACCAATTAAAAGAATGTCTATTGTTTCAACATCAATTGTCTTTTTATTCATTTTTCAATTTTGTCTCCTTTATAAAGGGTTATTGGCCGCCACTTATTAACTCGCAAAAACCACGAAAAAGGACCAAAAAAAATTCTGATTTTTTTTAGTCTCTACAACATCTTTTTACGAGTTCTATATATAAGAGGGTAAACAGTACCCTGTTTATTGACTGATATTTTACTTTTAAGGAATATTCCAATGACATTTGAAGGTGCTTTAATCAAGGAGCAAGGCGTTAAATTCGCAATAGTTATAGTAAAACAACATGTTATCAACAACCGCTATAATGCAAATCGGGCTGTTTTGAGTTTTCAGCCCGCCTTTCCTAGTATTCCCGTAATACTGATGGCTCAAAATCACCGAGGCACACCGACCTATTATGGCCGCAGGGATGTCGTCAATTTTCTTAAAAACGTCCCTTTGCAGTGCATTCCTTGGAAAAAATTCAGTGTTTAGACAAAGAAAAGAGGTCAGGAGCCGCTTCTGGAACTCTCTCTTTTTATTTCCGACCGCATAATACCCAAACCCGCAATTCCCGCCAACACATAAAATTCTGCCCGTAGGGCCTCCACAATTTTGCATTTTACATTTTAATCTTTAATTTTCCCTCCGCCGCCTGCCCGAGTCCGCACCGGCTGGCAAAAAAAAACCGCGTAAATTCGCGCAATCCGCGATTAAATTTTCTTCGTGTCTTTGTGCCTTAGTGGCAAAAAACCATGACCCTTAAAGCACTACATTAGTATATATGCATATACTTATATACTTCTATCTCCGCACAAAAAAACTTCGTGTCTTGGTGCCTTAGTGGCAAAGACATCTGTGAAATCTGCGGTTAAATAAAGCACTTTTTTGGCGTTTTTGCTAAGAAAGACAGAATTATTATGGTTCTTATCCGTTAAATCCGCGCCAATTCTGTCTAAAAAAAATTCGTGCCAATTCGTGTTAATTCGTGGCTATATTTCTCTGTGTTCTCTGTGTTCTCTGTGTTCTCTGTGGCTAATTTTTCTTTGTGACTTTTGTGCCTTTTTGCGGCCAAACAAAATCCGTGCAATCAGTGAAATCTGTGGCTAATTTTCAATCAAATCTGCGGGTAGCTGGAACCTAAAATCGAAAAAACTAAAAAATTTTTTACTCCTTTTCTGACAAGCTCTTATCTCTGTCAATCTCGTCAAAAACACCCCAAATTTCGACTCAAACGCGCATGTTCGGGCAATTATAGAGAGACAGTACAATTTGAAATTTGAGATTTGAAATATGAAATTATCTCTTCACGCTTCACGCTATACGCTTCACGCTTCACGAAATTGCCCTCTACATTTGTAGAGAACGCTCTACAAATCGCACCTTTTTATGCAAAACAAAGCCAATTTGCCGGATGCCCAAATGAACGTAAATTCAATATTAACAAAGGATTATGAAAGAAATGACATTTTCGCAGTCCCGGAAAACAAAGCCAATTCAAACCCAATCCCCCAGCGCGATACGCAATACGCAATACGAGATACGAGATACAAACCCAATCAAACCCAATCCCCTCGCCCCCGTCGGCTGGCCAATATAGTAAGCGCGCAAAAAAACGCACTTTTTTACAATTTTTCACACTACTTTTCGAACGTTTTCGAATGTTTTCGAATGTTTTCGAATATTTTCAAACGTTTTTAAACGTTTTTTTCTTACCCAAATCCCCCAGCTTCCCTCTCCCTACCCATCAAGTTCCCTGACCTTCTTACATTTCTGCCTGGCCAATTACCCCATTTTCGTTGTTTTCAAACAATTTTACCCTCATTATTTCGTTTCTTTTCAGCTTTTTGTCTGTTTTTTCGAGATAGACCATAAAATATCTTTCGCTTCGCCCACGTGTCTGCCCATTTGTATTTTCCACCAAAATTACAGCAGTTTCGCCAATAAATTGCTGCCGGAAATTTGCGCCCAATTCGATATCCAGATCACGCAATATTTGTGCTCTTGTCTTTATAACTCTATTATCTACCGTATCTTGCATACCTGCTGCTGCGGTGCCTTGACGCGCCGAAAAGCTGAAAATATGCATTTTTGCAAAGCCCGTCTCTTTCGCCAAATCTACAGTTTGCTCAAAGTCAGCATCCGTTTCCCCGGGAAAACCAACGATAATATCGGCGGTTATAGCAGGCCTGTCGAGCCGGGCTTTAATTAACTCAATCTTATCTCTAAATTCGTCGCTTCTGTATTGCCTGCACATCTTTTTTAGTACCGCGTTTGAACCCGACTGCAGCGATAAATGCAGGTGTGGCATAATGTTACGGCGTTTGCAGAATGTATCGAGCAATCGCGGCGTTACGTCAGCCGGCTCCAGCGAGCTTACCCTTATCCTCGGAAGATTCGGGATTTCCGCCATTTTATCGAGTAGATTGGCTAATTTGTCGTTTTGCGGCTCATCCCAGTTCTTTCGTCTGACGCTTCTCTGGCCGTAAGCGCCGAGAAACACGCCTGTTACGACAATTTCCCTATGTCCTGCTTCAACAAGGGCTTGCGCCTCCTGGAGGACCGCTTCGACCGGCTTGCTGTGAACAACAGGGCGGGTTTTGGGTATGATACAATAGCTGCAGTATCCGTCACAGCCGTCCTGGACCTTTAGAAAAGCCCTGGTATGGCCTCTAAAGCAGGTTAATTGGGGTAGTTTGGGCTGATTGGCCGACCTGTTTTTATACTTGATTTCAGGGTCATTTTCTGTTCTAATAATAGTGTTTTCGCAGGTTTGAGGGTTTTGTGAGGCCGCCGGGGCGGCTTTGCCGTTGACTATTTGGCTTAACGCAGCAGCAAGGCTGTTCCGATACCTTATGAGATGGACATTTTTACCCGAAGCGTTTAATTCGCCGATATTGACAGTTGGCAGGCAGCCGGAGACAACTATAACAGCATCAGGACTTAGCTTTTGGGCTTTTCGGACGTATTGTCGGCTCTTGGCTGAGGCGGTATGAGTTACGCAGCAGGTATTGATAACAACCAAATCGGGCTTTTTAGTCCCGCACCTATGAGGCGTGAGCCTATGCTCGGTAGGTGGGGGATCGACCTGGTCGAGTCCGAGTTGTTCGAGCAGCTCTCGAATCTGCTGGCTTTCGTATTGATTGACTTTGCAGCCAAGAGTATTTATGGAAAAAGTTTTCATAATATGGTATAATTTATATTTGTTGAGACGGATTTACAAGGCTAATCGACTCAAGTTTGGACCATAAAGCAGGAGGTTTATTATGGCGGCGGAATTCGGGGCGGTTTGGGCCATAGATATAGGTAATAATTCCCTGAAGGCATTGCATTTAAGCGCCGAGAGCGGCGTTGTTGAAGTAATCGGCTTCGATAATATCCAGCACGGCAAAATTCTTACCGGCAGTGGAGTAGGGGCTGCGGAAAGGGACGAGCTGATTGCATTGAGTTTGCGCAGGTTTGTAAGCCAGAACGATTTGGGCAAAGATGATGTAGTTGTTTCGGTGCCGAGCCAGAACAGTTTTGCACGTTTTGTGAACCTGCCGCCTGTCGACCCGAAGCGCATTCCTGAAATCGTCAAGTTCGAGGCAGTCCAGCAGATTCCTTTTGATATCAACGATGTGCAGTGGGACTGGCAGTTGATGACAGAGACCGACAGCCCTGAAACCAGGGTGGGCATTTTTGCTATAAAGAATGAAGTGGTCAGCTCGGCATTGGAGCATTTTGCCAGAGAAAATGTGCAGGTTGGCTACGTTCAAATGGCACCGATGGCTCTATATAACTACGTGTTGTATGACCGTCCTGACCTGGTTACCCCTGCCGGCGACAAGCAGGGGCAAGCCATAGTTGTTCTTAACATAGGTGCGGAAAATACGGATTTGGTTGTTTGCACGGGGTCGACAGTTTGGCAAAGATGTATCCTTATAGGAGGTAATGCCTTTACGAGGGCGATAGCAGATGCATTTAAGCTTAATTTTGAAAAAGCTGAAAAACTAAAACGCACGGCTCCAATGAGCAAATATGCCCGGCAGATATTCCAGGCGATGAAGCCGGTTTTTACAGATTTGGCCTCTGAAGTCCAGCGGTCACTGGGCTTTTACAACAGCTCGAACCCCAACACTAAATTGTTGAAGATTATTGCTCTGGGCGGGGGAACGAAATTGCGCGGCCTGCTGAAATACCTGCAGCAGAGCGTGCAGATACCTATTGAAAGGCCGGATGCGTTTAAGAGGCTTGCGATAAGCTCAGATGTCTCAGCGGCGAAATTTCACGAGAGTGTCTGCGACTTTGGTATTGTTTATGGTCTTGCTTTGCAGGCTTTGGGCCTGGCCCGGATAGAGAGCAATCTGCTGCCGCGTGCTATCGCGCGGTCAATGACCTGGGCGGGTAAGGCCAAGTACTTTACTGCTGCAGCGTGTGTGCTGCTGCTGGTTTCGGTTCTCTCCTTTGCAAGAACGTTTTTCGACAGCAAGCTTTACAGTGCTAAAGCAGACATCCGGCAGAAAAACAGCGACCTTATTGGCGATGCCAGGCAGGCCATCAACAATGATAAAGCCGAAAAAAGCAAAGGTTCCGGTTACGAAGCGATAATAGAAAAGGAACTTGAACCTTTTAAGCATCGTGATGTGATTCCGCGGTTACATCAAACGATAATTTCAGCCTTGCCGAACGAAGAAAACACCAAAGATGTCAGACAGAAGAAGCTTTATAAGGCCTTTGTCGCTGGTGATGTAGAAGCTGTCCTGGAGATTCCCCGCAAGGAGCGAAAGCAGATATTTGTAACGAGTATGTCAGTTTACTTTGTAGATGATGTTAACACTGCGCAGTTTGGTGACGTAGATTACATGATGGAGAGAAGGAGTAGAACCGAGGTTTATGATAGAGATGCTGAAGAATATTTTGCGGAATATGAAGGATATACTGAGGAAGAGCTTAGAGCAAGGGGTATAATAAGTGACGCTGTGGAGGAAGAGGAGGTTAAAGAAAAGGCCGGATTTATGGTAACCATAGCCGGGTACAGTCCCTATGAAAACATACTTAAACTGATGGATCCTGCGGGAGTGGAAGATGACCCGGATGGATGGGGATTTATTACTCGACTGAAGCACCTTGGTGACGTCAATAGTCCGTTTGGTGACGTCAATAGTCCTAGTACATTTAGGCTGTACAAGAGAGGAGAGGTCGCGCATTTCAAGTTGGAAACAGATGCAGTGGGTTTGGATGCTAAAACACGGCAAAATCCGGCTGTTGAAAGGATTTTACAAGGGTTCGAAAGGGAAGTCAGTTCCAGGGAAAGAAAAGAGACCGTGTCTCGGGAGACTTACTTTTTGCGTGACCCTATGACAAAGGAGATTGTCAGTAAGGTTGCTGAGCGCGACGAGGACGGAAAAGTGAAGACCGACAGGGCAGGCAACGTTGTTTATAAAGTTAATGACCATTGGTTCGTACTGAATGCTAAATTTATCTGGAAAGATGCGCCTAAGAGGTCTCGGTCGTCTCTTACGCCCTGGATGTCTATGTCGTCTCGTGCGCCTTAGAAGAAGTAGATTAAGGTGATTAAAAGGAGAAATGCCGGCACGCCGGGATAGAAGAGTCAAAGGGCAAAACAGGTTGGTGAGCTAAAATGGATATCTCCAAATTTAAAGATACTATAGTAAGTGTTTTTAAGACGCATTCATCGCTATTGGTGCCGGTTGTTATAGGGCTGGTTGGTGGGCTTCTTTTTATACCTACCGTATTGATGAGCAGTAAGCTCAAGAAGCAGATAGCAGAGGAAAGTATTTCGAAGAGAGGCAGACGAATTGCGTCCCTGAGCAGAAGTGCCGTTGCGCGTGAGCAATGGAAAGAGGAGCAAAAGTATCAGGATAAACACAGAGAAGATGCCAATGAGATAGAACGTTTAGCCAGCGGAAGCACTCAAAGGGAGTTATTAAGCTATGAAATATTTCCAAAGCCGAAAGATGATTCTATGTCTCTTTACCATGAATTCGGCCAGCAGTTTCGCGGTGCAGTAGATAAGCTAATGGCCCGTATAAATGCCGGCGGGTGTCCTACCCAGGCCGAGCTGGAGAAGAGTTTGCAGGGCTCATTAAGCTCGCGTTCTCTTTCTCGTTGGGATGATGATATGGGAGTGTCATCATCATACGGGAGGTTAGGCGGGGCCAGGGCTGAGATAATAGACGCCCTTTGCCGGGCGAGAGCGGAATCTGCTTCTATCTATGCCAATCCAGCTAATTTGAGCGGATACGTATTCTGGGAAAAATATGATTATGCCGGGATGGACGCGGCAGTTAAGGATTGCTGGTATTACCAGTTAGCTCACTGGATTATCGAAGATGTTAACGATACGATAGACGCTATGAATTCCAGCTCGAATAGCGTTTTCACATCGCCGGTCAAACGGCTTCTCGGGGTATGGTTCGCGCCCAACTCGGTTATTGCTACAGGCCACTACACAGGCAGAGAAGCAATGACACGTGATAAGCCCAGTTATGTTCTTTCGATTAGAGATGGGCTTACAGACCCATGGACGGAGCGGACGTGCAATGATGACATTGATGTTATGCATTTTAACGTTGGTGTTGTGGTTAGTGCGAAGGCGATTTTGCCGTTTATGCAGCAACTTTGCAGCGCCAAAGAGCATAAATTCAAGGGATGGGACGGCAAGGGCCAAGAGCAAATCTTCAAGCATAATCAGATAACGATTTTAGAAAGTAAGATTGGGCCGATTGCCCGGGGAAGCGCAGAATATGAAGGAACTCGTGGCCCCTACGAATACGAACAAGGTAGTGGTGCCTACGGCTATAAAGATAAAGAGATTCATAGTCACTACCGTTACGGTGAAGATGCCGTGGTAGAATTAGAGTTAATTTGCGAATATATCTTTAACAAAAAGGGCTACGATGAAATTAAGCCGGAATTGGTTAAAAAAGGAGAATCGAAGACAGCGAGCAGCAGATAGCGAATAGTGGAGCGACGAGCGGAGATTTGAAAAGGGGAACTTAAAATGATTAAAAAAGGCAATAACTTGTTCGAAGAACATATTGAGAAGATAGTTTTTGCTATTGTTGGGCTTGCGTGCGTCATTCTTTTTTTTACCCGTGTTCTTTTCAGTCCCAATTATGTCGAATACGAAGGCGGCAAGTTTAGCCCAGGAGGTATCGATGATTACATATCAACAAGCAAGGATGCTGCGGATTTGAAGGAGAAGCTGAGCAACGAGCCCGAGCCAAAGTCATATAAGCGGAAAAAGGGTGACTTTGTTGCTCTGGTTGACTCGGCCATAAGTGAGATTGATATTAGCGTTCCCTGGCCACTGCCTATTCATAGTTCAATGGACTTTGACAGAAGAAAATATGTTATTCCGGAGATTGGTGAAGTTAACGAAGCGACAATCGAGTACATCAGGGCAGTGGCTTATGTGCCTACCGTGGAGATTAGCGAGGAAGTTGTTTATGACAAAGCTGTGAGAGAGGTGAATGATATTGATTTTGTAACTGTGGAAGCGAAGTTCGATGTTAAGGGATTATATGAGGGGTTTTATGACAGTTTTGCCGGCAGCGATGTCCAGGAAGAGCAATGGCGTGACCCGTGCCTTGCGAAGCCGGTTTTTGCGGCTGTACAGTTGCAAAGACAAGAGATGCTGGCTGATGGCAGCTGGGGCGATTGGGAAATCGTGCCTCGAACCAGGATTGACCATCGCAAGAAAATGTTTGAAGTTATAGAAGATGTTGCGAAGCTGCCGCCGGGCGGTATGAAGGTGCGTCTGCTTCAGTTTGATGATAGGGTCGTGAGAATAGACCTGTTGCAGCCGAAGGCTTACAGAATCGCATCTGCAAGAGAAGAGTGGTTCCCTCCCTCGCTGCATAAGAAGTTTCTGCAGCTGCTGAGAGAGAAAGAGATGGAAGAGAAGCGTGCAGCCATAGAGGCAGCCAAAGAGGCAAAAAAAGAGGGGCGTGAGCAGGAGTCTGAGAGGAGGCGCGAAGGGCAGGGCATCAGAGGCACAGAGCCCCGGCGGCGTTCAGGAGGCAGAATATATGAAGAGTTCGAGGGGAGGGATGAGCTTCTTGCTGGTGGTGGTACGTCTGCGCGAGAAAGGCGGCCAAGAACAGGGCGAAGTGAACGCTTGGGCGATAGTAGAGAGGTTTTGCCAAGGAGAAGAGAACGTCGTGAGAAGCTTGAGAGGGAGAAAGAACTTTTACGTTTAGCAAGAAGCAGAGAGGTTTCAAGGACAACATCGGTAGATGATGTTTATAGAGAATTTAATGGGATTTCGATTGTGAGGATGACTGATCTTGCCAGGATGCGCGAGCCGTTGATGTTCTGGGCGCACGATGATACTGTTGAGTCGGAGAAGCGCTACCGATACAGAATTCGGGTAGGCGTTTTTAATCCGATAGCCGGGACAAATCAGTTCAGCGAGGAATATATAGGGTTTAAGAACAAAGTCGTTTTGTGGAGTGAGTTTTCTGACATAACTGAGGCGGTGGATATTCCGGGGAGGTTGTACTTTTTCGCGCGTGATATACAAAACGAGGCCGCCAAGATTGTTACGGTGCAGGTCTCCAGGTATGTGTTGGGTTATTGGAACAGTAAGGACTTTGCGGTCGAGCAGGGAGAAGTTATAGGCAAGGTTGTCGAGTCCGAAACGACGTCGGAAACCAGACGTCGGGCAACGGCGCCTGAGTTTTTTGAAGAACGTGGTGCTGCGGCATATGAAGAATATAGTGAGGAAGATCTTAGAATAATGGGCATAGGAAGTGACACTATAGGACGTACAGTACCTGAGACAATTGATTATACTACCGGGGCGGTTTTAGTGGATGTTATAGCTGTGAATGATTGGTCGGGTGCAAAGAATCTGCATCCCAGACATTATTTTGATATGCTTTACACTTTTGACGGGATGAATATAGAACGTATGCCTATTAGAACGAGGTATTGGGCTAAAGATGTGCTGATTAAGTTTAATGAAATCAAAAAATCCGAAAGAGCGCCGAGGGAACCTTTCCGAAATTGGGGCAGCAAGGTGATTGAAGGTGCACCGGTCATTTCGGAGCCGGAATATGAATATGATGAGGAATCTTATGGGGAATCTTTAGGTAGATAGGATTGATACAAAGAATGCAAAAATCAAAGATTAAAAATTAAAAATTGTGGTACTACCTCATGATATTGGTAAAGTTTTATTACGTTTATAACAATCAACGGCTGATTCCAGCACGCTGTTACGCTGCTCGGCCCAGTCCTGACGCTGAAAGTCGCTGACATGA
>Ga0209979_1000244_pt1 | contig 82601 bp, 73 predicted proteins | sample AnhtaG_FD_183114 | JGI IMG/M metagenome (GOLD analysis project Ga0209979, IMG submission 183114) | Deep subsurface microbial communities from Anholt, Denmark to uncover new lineages of life (NeLLi) - Anholt_01485 metaG (SPAdes) (version 2) | ecosystem: Environmental > Aquatic > Marine > Oceanic... | reverse complement strand
TGCATTGTATAAGTATCAGCGCCATCCAATTTGAATAGTGCATAACCATATGGAAAGGGACGCATACCCCCCGTGTTAGGATCAGTGAACGGATAATTAACTACCGTGAAACCTTCCAAAGTACCTCTAGCGGATAATTCAACCATATCATCTATAGTCATTTCAACCATGCAATCGCCACAGACTGCTCTTGGTGGAGAATTTACCTTGCCACATTTTGAGCATTTACTTCCCATTATCTTTTTATTTTCCTTTAATTCTTCAAAGAACTTTACTGCTAATTTGCCAATTGAATATCTATAAGGTAAATCTGTTTTCCATTTAATTTCAAATACTTTTTCTTGACCTTTTTTTTTACTCATAGTATCACCTCATTGGTTCTTTACCTAATATAAGAATTTCAGTCCAAAGACTTCCACCAAATCCCATAGCAAGAGCTTTTTCTACATCTGGTACTTGTCTTTTCTCACCCCTCCCCATTACTTGGATTGCAGCTTCTGCTACTCGCACTAGTGCTGTAGCCCCAATCGGATTTGTGCTTAAGACGCCCCCTGAGGGGTTGACAGGAAACTCTCCACTCATTAATGTTATTCCTTCGTCTAATAATTTTCCACCTTCACCAGGTTTGCAAAATCCTAACGCTTCGGTCCATGAAAGTTCGCTCCAAGATGTTGGTTCATAGATTTCTGCTACATCTAAATCCTTTACGGGGTTTTTAATGCCTGCTTTTTTATAAGCTTTCTTCGACGCGAAAGTTGCCGTAGGAAGATCGTACATTTTGTCGTCAGTTCCAAAAGTATAATAGTGAGCAGTTTCTACGGCGTGGAACCACGCAGGGTTATCAGTTATCTTTTTAGTTTCTTCTTCATTAGCGTAAATAAGAGCACAAGCGCCTTCGCTTTGAGGGCAAACATCGTGTAGTCTTAAGGGGTAAGATATCATTTGAGAGCTCATAACATAATCAATTGTAATGTTTGGCATCTGTAGGTGAGCAAATGGATTATTTGCAGCGTTGCTCCTATTTTTTACAGTAACTTTTGCCGCTTGTTCGGCAGTAATTCCATATTTGGCAGAATACATGCCTGCCATAAGAGCTAATGGACCCAGCGCTCCTGCTAAAGAAGGGCGTTCCCATACCGGATCGAAAGCGGTAATTATACCCGTTGTTGCTCCACCTTCGTTTAATTTTTCCCAGCCAATTACTAAAACATTGTCATAAATTCCTGAGGCAACGTTGTGATAACCACAAATCGCTAAAGAACTACCCGTTGTTCCACCCGTCGCTACTTTTACTATTGGCTTTAAATACCCCGGTGCAGCTTCAATTCCACACATTAATTCTGAAAAATTTATTCCTTCAAAATGATCCATGTTCCCGATAACTATCGCATCAATCTCTTTAGGTTCAAGTTGCGCATCGTCAAGAGCCATCTTAACTGCTTCATATATCATCTCAGGGATGTTAACATCTCTTCTCTTGCTTCTAAATTTAGTCTGACCTATCCCTACAACGGCTACATCGTGTTTAGGTATTTTCATTCACCTCCAAAAATTAAAACGCAGTTTCCTTGAGAACAAATACCGTTCATACCATAAGCAAGACCAGTTTTTGCGTTAGAAATTTGTCTTTTATCAGCTTTTCCCTGTAATTGTAAAGCAATCTCTGCTACTCTAATTAAACCATTCGCCATGGTTGGGTTGCTGGATAGCACGCCTCCAGAGGGATTTACTGGGATTGAACCATTCATCTCCGTTTCACCGCTTTCGATGAACTTACCACCCTCTCCTTTATCACACAGTCCTAACGCCTCATAAATCATAAGTTCGTGAACACTAAAACTTTCGCTTACTTCACAAACGTCTAAATTTTCTCGAGGATTGTTTACGCCTGCCATTCTATAAGCTTCCTTAGCTGCTAATTCTAACCCAATTAAATCAGTCATGTTTCTATTACCCAAATAATACGCATCAGTACAATTTCCATAACCTTTAAACCAGATAGGAGTATCTGTCATTTTTTTAGCAACATCTTCTTTTGCTAAAAGCATAGCAACTGCTCCGTCTGAAAATGGAGGAAAATCTAGTTCTTTCAGAGGATACGCCATCATCTTAGAATTAAGTACTTCTTTAATAGTGATTTCTTCCCGTAAATGTGCGTAAGGATTGTTGAGTGCATTTTTTCGATTTTTAACGACAACCTTAGCTGCTTGTTCTTCAGTTACGCCATATTTATTCATATACATGTTTGCCATTAAACCAGCAGATGAAATTTGATCAAGACCTAAATGCCTTTGGTAATACGGATCAAAGATCGTATTGTTTACGAGATACTGGCTAACTTCAGAGCACTTACAATGAGAAACTACCATTACTGTATCATAAGACTCTGATAAAATCCTCATTGCACCGTACATAAAAGCAAAAGCACCATCCCCAGAAACCCTTGATTCTGCTTTTCTTACCGACCCTACAGCATCTTGTATAGCCATGTTTGCAATTGTTCTCCCGTCGTTAAAATCGTTAGAACTTGTAATTACGCATCCTACATCATCGTTATTTATTCCTAAATCGTTATGAAGCTTCTTGACTACTTCGAATACAAGTTCAGAATAAGTTTGATCAATTTTATCTTCCTCATACTTAGTCTGGGCGACTCCTACAATAGCTACTTTTCCTATTTCTGTCATTTTCACCAAAATTAATTTTAATTAATTAAATCATAAATTGAGTTAATTTTTGCTTTTTAAAATTTAAATATTAGTATATTTAATATTTTAATCAACAAATTATATAATTAAATCCAAAAAAAATACAGAGTATTGAAAAAAATGTCAGAATCAAATCCAGAAAATAAGTTAGTTATTTCAGCAGCATTAGCTGGTGCAGTTACAACTAAAGCTAATAATCCCAATGTTCCATATACGGCAGAAGAATTTGGAAATGAAGCGAAAAAGTGTTACGATGCGGGTGCTGCAATTGTTCATATCCATGCTCGACATCCTGAGAAAGGTAATCCAACGCATGATTTAGATTTAATAAAAGCAGTGTTAGATAATATAAAATCAAAAGCACCAGATTTAATAATCAACTTAAGTTCTGCAATCAGTTCAATTGCCACTGATAAACAAAGAATAGCGCCAGTTCAAACCTTCAAACCTCCCTTAGCTTCATTAAATACTGCTTCCATGAATTTCTCAGTTGGAGATTACAGAACAGGAAAAGTTGGTATGGGGGCAGGAAACATCTTTGCAAATACGTTTAAAACCATTTCGAAATTTGCGAAAGAGATGAAAAAAGCTGGAACTAAACCGGAAATGGAAATTTACGACTTAGGAGGTATGTATAACATGCTTTTCCTAAATAGACAAGAAGGTGCTTTCACCCAACCACTTCATTTCCAGTTTGTATGGGGTGTGCTTGGAGGAATCCCATTCACACCACGGAACCTCGCTTTGCTGCTCGATCTAAAACCTCCGAATGCTACTTGGAGTGTATGTGGTGTTTCTAAGCAACAATTTCAAGCTGGATTGTGTGCTGCAGCATGGGGCGGACATATTCGTGTTGGTTTAGAGGATAATACCCGTATTGTTTCAGGTGAATTAGCTAAAGGCAGTTACGAGCAAGTAGCTTGGGCTAAAAAAGTGACCGAGGTTGCAGGGCGAGAAATTGCACAAGGTGAAGAAGCAAGAAAAATATTTCATTTAAAGCAAGAACACGTGATTTTATAAGGATTAGTTTGAATTTATACTCAAGTTTAATTCTAAATCAATATATTTTTTTTTATTGTAATTGTTTACGAGAATTAAAAAAATAAGAAAAAAGTTAAAATTAAAAAGTAAAACCTTCTGGTAGTTCTGATTCTGAGGTTCCTTCGACAACGAACCTTAGATCAGTGATTGTATAAGTAGGTGTTTTGGTATTAAAGATTGGTACTACTTTTTTATCAAATTCAGGTTCTCCAACGGCTAAAACACTCATTAAGATGGTTACTACTCCTTCAAACTCTATATTTATGAACTTTATTGGCTTTGGAAGAGAATTAAATGCACCAGACCTATGAGTAATAATGTAGGAATGAATTTTTGCAGTAGTTTTTGCTAAATCCGTCATATCAATGACAGTATTCTTCCTCAAACAATCCGGACAATATATTCTGAATGGTTGATAAATAGATCCTTTTGTTTCACATTTAGCGTTATCGCATCGGGATGCCATTAATTTTCCTTTTCCTAAACCTTCGAAAAAAGGAGCTTCTCCACCGTAAGAATGCATATAAGTCATATCACGAGGGTTAGTTATACCCGCTAATTTTCCAGTATCTTTGTTAAATATTGGTTGATTTGCCTCTGGAATGTGGAAAACCCCTTTTGGTTTATATCTTCCATTAACTACATCAACAAATCCTTTTTCATTTTCTGTTTTTGGCATTTTTTAATCCTCCTTTAGTAAGTTATTTGGATTCATTAATATTGCGGCTGTGACATGCGAACCAACTCCAGCATGACTTATTGCTAAACCTCGTTTAGCGCCCTTTACTTGCAAGCTAGCCCAATCATCTGGTTTTTTACGACCAAATGCGTCCCATTTCTCTTGAGGTTCGTGTATTTCATCCCAGCGATTCCATATATGGTACCCAATTTCTGCGATTTGCATTAATCCTGTAGCGCCTACAGCGTGCATACATCCTATTAATCCTCCACTTAAATTACTTGGCAATTTTCCTGGTTTTTTGGTCCGTGGATTGGTAAGATAAGCATCTCCTGATTCAATATAATCCCTACCTTCACCATATGGACGCAATCCCACATCTTCATAAGATTGAATGTCGCTAATAGTGAATGCATCGTGAAGTTCAATTACATCAAGGTCCTCAATTGGGTCTTTAATACCCGCCATTCCATAAGCGTAATATGCTGCCATTCTAGCTGCTAAAAATCCTGTGAATCCCGGATACCTATCTGATCCAGGGAATCTTTTTGATAAATCTTTGTAAGTATCGGGCGTTTCATTTGGTAATAGAGGAATTGTCATATTTCTTCGGTCAGCAACTCTTAAGGTATGACTTCCTGCTGCGATATAAATTCTAAGGGGGTTATCCGTAATTTCATAAGCCGTTTTTTCATCGCAAACAATACCACATGCAGAACCGACACTCATCAAGCAACAATCCAATACTCTAAGTGGATAGGCAACAATAGGCGAATTTTTGACATCTTCAATGGTAATCTTCATTGGAGCTTGAGCATGAGGGTTCATACGCGCATATTCCTTATTTTTTACAGCAATTTCTGCCATCGTATCCCGAAATGAATCTTCTTCCTTTCCAAAAATTTTCCAATACCTCTGAGCCATGACTGCGTAATATCCCGTGTAAATATGGCCTAATGGAGTTTCCCAATCCTTGTCAGCAGCCGCAGAAATGAGATGGTTTCCCTCGTCTGTGGGCACCTCGTCCATTCTTTCCCATCCCAATGCTAGAGTACAATCGGAATATCCTGACGCAACTGCTTTTACAGCCTCCCACATAGTAGAACCTCCTGTAGCACCCCCCGTTTTTACTCCGATGTTTCCAAGGGGATCTAACCCGAGTCTATCGTGGATCACTGATTCTCCTAAGAGTTGGTCTCCAAAATGATCGGCAAAATGTCCGTAATAGCAAGTATGAATGTATTTTTTCAATTCAGATGGAGTCATGTTAACAAAATCAGCTGCAGCAGTAAATGCTTGAATACAAAGCTCTTCAGTTCGAGTTTCTGGGAACGCTCGATCAAATTTAGACATCCCTACTGTAGCCAAATATACTGGCCTCATTAATTTAGGTATTTTTAGTTGTTTTTCACTGAATTTTATCATTATTTAATCACTTTTTTATGAATTTCTTGTTAATTAAAAGATTTTATACATCTAATAGATATGATATTTTAATCTCGCAATGATTAAAAGATTTCTAAATATTTTTTTATTAAAATAATGGGAAAAGATTCCTACTACATTCGTCGAAGATAATTTTAATATTTCAAGAAAATAGTATGATAATTATGGATACAAGAATTAGAGAGTTCGAAAAAATCAAAATTCAAAAATATATTCCCGAATTAGATTTACTAAATAATCCCGTGCTTAATGCTCAAGAAAAGGAATTCTTAGCAGAGCTATATGAATTTATGGAGAAAGAACTCGATCCTGAATTCAGAAAATTAGAAGATTTGAATTATCTCGTAGAAGAACCTACTCAGGATAAAAAGAGAGATATAGTAATTGGTATCATGAAGCAGCTATCTGATAAGGGATATTATTCCACAATACTTAACACAGAAGACTACGATGTGGGAAGAATTACTAGGAACGCTTTAATAGCATATGCAATATGTGGTGGCCGCTGGAGTGAATATAGTGAGCGATATATTGCTGGAAATTATAGTGTAGAGATGGGTAGGCTTTCTGGAGGTACACTTTATTGTAATCCTGTTAACTATGCATCTAATGATGCACAAAAAGAGAAATTTTTGGTTCCCGTAGCAGGAGAGGGCAAAATTGGTGCTTCTGCTATGACCGAATTTAACGCGGGTTCTGATATTTTTAGAATGGAATTAGCTCTACAAGAAAGGGATGACATGATCGTAGCAAAAGGCAAAAAACTTTTCATTACGAATGGTATGATCGCTGAATTCATTATTTTATATGGCAGGTTAAATAATGGACAATTAGCCGCAGTTGTTGTGGATACAAAAAATCAGCAATTAAAGAACTTTCGAAGTGCTCGGGTAAGAACCTATGGTATGACTGATGCTTTCGTTAGTCGATTGATATTTGATAGAGTAGAACTCCCAAAAGAAAATTTACTTATGGGTCATGGATTAGACATTGCTTTTCATCAATTAACAGAAGAACGGTTAGTTATAAGTGCTGAAGCATTAGGCGATACAATGAAAAAATTACTTTACTCTCATGCATATGCGCTCCAACGAAGACAGTTCGAGCAAAGATTACATCAATATCAAGTGATTCGATTTCCAATTTCTCGAAAAATCCGTGAACTGAATTTGTTAATTTCTGCTATGATCCAATATGTACGACAATTAGACAAACATCCCGAATTAGCGGGTTCAAAATTGATGGCTGCTAATACTATGGGTTTGAAAATAAGTTCCACGGAACTTGGCTTTGAGAGTGCCATTCATTGCTTTAGAACTATGGGTGGGCGAGGCTTTACTAGACAATACGCCAATGAAATCGGATTATTTGACCCGTTTTGCATGATACACGGCGGTGGTAGTAATTACGTGTTGGAGGATAGCGAATCTCGAAGATTCTTTAAATTTAAGCCTCCACGTAGAGAAATTGAGGACACGATACCCAGAATTGATTATTAAATCGTTTTTCCTTAATTTTATCTATTTATCACTAGTTTTGTTAGGAGATGTTTTTAAAAAATCGCAAAATTACAACTTACTATATGAACAATTAGTTTTACTATAATTTAACACCGATCAAGTTATTAAAAAGTACAACTTTTTTATTATAGACAATGGACTACTATTATAATTTCGAAACATTTGATATTACACACATTGCAGATCAATATAAAGGCAAAACAATCGAAGGACTCTTTCCAAATCATGCGATTGTAAGAAATAAAATGGGTCAATTCATGGAAATTGTTTGGAAAGAAGAAGAATTTCAATGCGATCTAGATCTCTCGCTTTCCAGGAGGAAGATTCTTAGTAATTTAAAGACAATCTATTATATTGGCGATAATATTGAACGCCAGTTGAACAAAAAAGGCGTTAAGTCTTTGTACGATTTAAAAATTAACTTAAAATATAATGGCTCAGCCCACCGACTATTAGATTTGATTAAAAGCAGGAACTATAAGAGTTTATGTAAAAATAAAAATATCTACGATTTAGATGTAGCTTTTTGCTTTGGTTTGGAAGAATTATTATTTATTGATATCGAGACGTTAGGATTATATGATAGTCCTATTATCATGATAGGATTAGGTTTTTTTAAAAACAATAAATTTGAAATACATATTCTTTTTGCGAGGGATTTAGAAGAAGAATTTGCGATCTGCGAGCATCTTAAATCAGATTTGTTGCCAAAATTTACATGTTTTGTAACTTATAACGGTAAAAGTTTTGATATCCCTTACATAGCTAATAGATTCATGTATTTCTTTGACGAAAATCCTATGATAGCAGAAGAAGATGCCCCTTATGAAAGGAGTAATACCAGATTCCATCACATAGATCTATATCATAATTGTCGAAGGAAGTACAAAGGTAGCTTTGATAATTACACACTTACAGATATGGAGGAAAAACTTCTGGACTTAAAAAGGGATAATGAAATGCCAAGTGGGGCTGTTGGATTGTGTTATAAAAAGTATTTAAATGCTCCTTTAAGATATGTTGGATTAGTAAAAGAGGTAATCGATCATAACTATTGGGATATTTATTCGATGCCTTTAATTCTTCAAAAGTTATTAGAAGATTAATTTTATATGTTAGTAGAAATTGAACTGAATATATAATAACCTTTATTTTTCAAAAGATAGAATAGGCTTTAGATAGAATTCTCTTTATATTATTCTTAACTATTATTAAATCTATAAAATGAGGAATTTATTGATAACAATAACCGTGATGTTAATTAAAATACAATGAAAAAAGTATATTTGGTTGATTACGATTCTTGTAATATTCGGTTCTGTGGCCGACAATGCATTAAGAAATGTCCAATAACTCTTTCAAACGCAACATTAAAACCAAATAAGAAGAAGCAAGAAGTCCCAATTTGGGTTCAAAAATCTACAAATCAAATTAAAATCAATAGTGAAAGTTGCTTGAAATGTGGTGTGTGTGCCAATGTTTGTCCTGCAAAAGCAATATATGTAAAGGGTATTTTAGAAGAGCCAACTGAACTAGTTCCTACTCATAAATATCCCACCGAGGAAAAATCTGAAGGATTTCGTCTTTATAATTTACCTACTCTGATTTCGGGAAAAGTCTCTGGATTATGTGGTCCAAACGGAATAGGAAAGACTACTGTCTTAAATATCATTTCAGGAAAATTAAAACCAAATTTTGGAAATACCAATTTAAAATCTAATCAAATCCAATGGAGAGATGTCATAAAAAAAGTAAAACAAAGTGAAATGCGAAATCATTTCACAAACTTATCCCAAAATGATAGAAAAATTGCTTATAAACAACAAGTTCTGCGCGTTTTGTTTGAGAAGTATCAAGGGAAGAAAGTTATTAATATTTTAAATGCAGAAAATGAAGTAAGTTCATTATTTTTCCAGAAGATTCAAAATTATTTAGATATTAGTGCAATTGCTAATCGAATCTTAGAACAATGTTCTGGGGGGGAGTTGCAGAGATTTGCTATTGCTTCCATTCTTATTAAAGAAGCAGATATTTACATTATTGATGAACCATGTACTTTTTTAGACGTACAAAAACGAATCAAATTAGCCCAATTATTGCGTGAACGTGCTCAAGGATTTGGAAATGAGAAACAATGTCCTATATTAGTAGTTGAACACGATTTAGCGATATTAGATTATCTTTCAGATACAGTCCAACTCTTTTATGGTGTACCCCATCAATTTGGAATCATCTCAAGGCCTCTAACAACAAAAAAGGGTATTAACGCTTATTTAACGGGTTTTTTAAAGGCAGAAAACATAGAGTTCAGAGAAAAAGGATATTCCTTTAAACGCTCTGCAAGCGGTCGGACATGGAGCAACGCGAAGATTTTTGCTCGTTATGGAAAAATTTCAAAGACCTTTGAGTCATTTCGTTTATCAGTGAGCCCTGGAACGATTTACGCTTCTGAAATTTTGGGTGTTGTTGGTGAAAATGGATGTGGCAAATCTACTTTTGCTAAAATCCTCGCAGGTGAGCTCCAACCTGACTTTGGATCTGATTTTGAAGGAATTCAAGCTACCGTCTCTTACAAACCACAATACATTACGCAGGAATCTTCTCAAACTGTAAGAGATTTCATCATAGAACGGGCTTTAACCTACAATTTTTCTGAAAATATTTTGCGGATATTATATAGACCCTTAGGTGTGGATAAATTATTTGATTTACAAATATCAGCACTCTCAGGAGGTGAACTTCAACGTGTTTTTATATGTTCATGTCTTGCTAAGCGTGCCGATTTATATATTCTTGATGAGCCTTCAGCATATCTAGACGTACAAGAACGATTAAAAATAGGACAAATAATTCGAACTATTACAAAAAGAAATAATGCTGTCGCTATTTGTATAGAACATGACATTCAAATCGCTGATTCTTTAATTGACCGAGTTCTCCTTTTTACTGGAAAGCCAGGAGTTCATGGAAAAACGATTGGACCCTTAAATAAACGCGAAGGAATGAACCTCTTTCTAAAAGAAATTGATGTAACCTTCCGAAGGGATATTAAAACAGGTAGAGCTCGATTAAATAAAAAAAATTCTCAACTAGATAGAGCACAACGCGCATCTGGACAGTTATGGGGTGTGCATTAAATTTCTGAAATATTAGATGCTTTGTAAAAATTCATTTAAAACGGAAGTAATAGCTTGAAGATCCATTAGAGCTTCACTACTCCCATCAAAGCTGACATCTCCAGCTTCATGAGCACCAGAAATTTCAATTGTTCCAAAAAGAATTCCTGTAAAAGTCGCCATATTAGTTGTAAAGGCTAGTGTAGGATTGTCGACATCACCTTCTCCATAGTCCACTTTTCCTTCTTTGAATTTAAGCCAAAATTTCTTGTTTTCATCCGATATGATTATTTGGCCTAAGAAGTCCATATCTAACATAGCCATATCTTCGAATTCTTCTCTTAATCCCGCAAGTTCTGATGAAGTCTGTTTATATATTTCAAAAATTTTGAGACAGTCTCCAGAGATAGCACTACCATCAGATAGTTTTAATTTTATCTCATTTAATAATTCTGAATTTACTATTTTTATCACCTTATATTATATGAAAAAAATATAGATTACATCTATTTCAATTTATTTATCCCATAAAAATCAAATATGTCGCTAATAGAAACATTAAGAAACCTTATTTATAGTCCAGAATATTTTAGACATGGTTAAAATGGAAGATTTGGAAAAAAAATTATTTGATCAAACATGGACTTTCAACAATAGAGAAAAAATCATACAAAAAATGCAAAGTAGTCAATACGATGTTGTGATTATAGGAGCAGGTATAACTGGTGCAGGTATTGCAAGAGAAGCAGCAATGAGAAATTTAAGTGTTGCCGTAGTAGACATGCAAGATTTTTCTGCAGGGACTTCATCGAGAAGTACAAAAATGGCACACGGCGGACTTAGATATATACCCCATGGCGAAACTGCTTTAGTTAAAAGTGCTACTCGTGAAAGAAATTGGATGAGGGTTCAGATACCCCATTTAGTTAGACCTCTACCATTCTTTTTGCCAGTTATTGAAGGATCGAAGTTAAAAAAACGTGATGTAGTAGGAGTTACCAAAATTTATGATTTTTTAAGCGATGATAAATCTGAATTTAAAAATTACAAAAAAAGCAAATATTATACCGCTGAAGAGGTTTATGAACTGGAACCCGAATTTAATAGAGAGGGCCTTCAAGGTGGTATAGTTTATTACGATACAAACATCGACGACGCTCGTTTAACAATTGAAATCCTAAAGGAAGCAACAATTAGAGGAGCAGATTCGATAAATTACTGTAAAGTTATTGAGTATATCGAGAACGACGGGAAAATCGTAGGAATTAAATGTCAAGATCTAGAAAAAAAAGCCGATTTTGAAATTCGGGCTAAATTAGTAATAAATGCGACAGGAATATGGACGGATAATCTAATAAAGAGTTACCCCGATACAATTCCAAATCCGTTAATTAGACCAACTAGGGGAGTTCATCTCTTATACAAGCGTGAAAATATAGGAAATACCATGGCAAATGGGCTTTATTCAGGTGTTGATAACAGATTTTTTTTTGTTATTCCGAGGAATAAAAAGTACACACTTATAGGAACAACCGATACCGATTATCAAGGTGATTTAGCAAATCCATTTTGCGATAAGGAAGAGGCAGATTACTTAATTGAATCTGTTAAGTTATACTATCCGAATGCAAAATTGGAATATGAAAATATTCTTTCTACATATGCTGGAATCAGACCGTTAGTAATGCAGAAAGGAAAACCAGAAACTCAAGTTTCACGAAACCATCTAATCTTTTTCTCTAACGACAACTTACTTACAATCACAGGGGGAAAGCTAACAGAATGGCGTGAAATGGCAGAGGATTTATTTGAACATATTGAAGAAAAGAAAATTTTCCCAGAGATAAAAAAAGAGAAATATTGGTCGCGGCAACCATTTATCATTTCTCTAGAAAAAGATGAATGGTTGGATATTCTACAAAATTCAGACATTCACTTAGAAGAGGATATATCAGATCATTTATATCAACAATATGGAAAAGGAGCTATTCATATTATCAAATTGATAAAGGAAGATGAATCTTTAAAAGAACGGGTTATCGATGAGAATGATTTCATTTACGCTGAAATCCTCTATGTACTAAGATACGAATTGACACCTCATTTGATTGATGTGTTCTGTCGACGAACAGAAATGTCACTATGGATACATCACCGAAGAGCATTTGAAGCAGCAGAAAATGTCGCAGAAATTATGCAGAAGGAATATTCTTGGGATAATGAAACAAAAAATGGAGAAATTCAGAGATACTTAGACTATGTAAAAAAGTGTGTTTCATTTATTCCTTAAAACTAAAAATGAAGTCATTCTTCGTTACTTTTTCAATTTAATACAATTTTAAAAATTGGACTAGATATAATATAAATACTTAAGAAGTGATATAGAATTTAATAACAATTTTAAATTAATTTAAAGAAGTGAAATTTATTGATATATCAATTTGATTTTACAGAAGGCTTTTTAAGACCTTTGGCAGAATTCGCTGGATTCTTTACCTTGATACTTGGTGTCATGTGGTTAGTTTACGCAATATACGAAGCTCAAAGAAGAGGATCAGTTAAAAAAAGAAAAGTTGAAGACTGGAATTTCGATGTTACAAAGTTTTTGAAATTTCTAACCTATTTTGGAATAATCATTGGTATCTTAAGTATACTTAGTGGAGTTGGTGGTTTAGTTCTAGACCAAGCGCCCAGCGTTGCGTATGCTGCTAATACCCAGGATGCTAAAAGCTTGTTTGTTTCAATATTTTTGATTATTGTGGGTATCTTTACTTTGTTAAAACCGTTAAACGACCTTCCTATATCTAGCGTGATAGGAATACTTTTAGCATCGCTAATCGTTGTTGTAGCAGTTTCCGCGATTCCCGATCAAGTAGTCGAACTTATTGCTGTATTCATCGATCCAAAATTGCTTTTACTAATAATTTTTATAGTGGTATTTGCTATCGTTGCACTGACTGTTAAATTTTATATAGGAGTTTTAATGGCAATTTCAAAAGCTATATCGTGGCCTGTGTTGGCGTTTGTTTTAGCAGCATTCTGTTTACTTCAAGGGTTTTTACTCCTCGTCGTAGGAGTATCAATAACGGGATATTTTTAATCTAATATTCTTATCTTTTTTATTATTATTTCTATATTCTTAAAAGAAGTTAAACCCTTGAGAGGATTTTCTATTAATTTCGCCCTTAATATCGTTACTTAAATCATATTGGCAATTTGGACATTTTTTTGAATCTGTTATATCAATTTTTGTGAACCTGTAACCACTCCTACCCAATATTAAGTGATTACAGTTTGGGCAAAATGTATTTCCTCCTTTTTCGTGACTTATATTCCCGACATACACATAATTGATACCTTCTTTTTTGGCGATTTTATACGCTCTGTCTAATGTTTCAAATGGAGTTTTTTTCATAGATGGTTGCTTAAAGTCTGGATGATATGCAGAAAAGTGAGTAGGGGTGTCATCTCCAAGGTTGTCAACAATCCATTTAGAAAGTAATTCAATTTCATCATCGCTATCGTTTAAATCCGGTATTATTAGATTTGTTATTTCTATGTGAACTCCGTTAGATTTAAACTCTTTAGCCGTATCGAGCACGGGTTGCACTGATGTAACTCCACAAATAGTTTTATAAAATTCATCTGACATTGATTTAATATCTATATTAGCAGCATCAATTCCAACATCAATTAACTCTTTTCTAGCCTCTGCAGTAGAATACCCGTTTGTTACCAGAATAGTCTTAATACCCTCTCGTTTTAGTAATGATGCAGTATTTATAATCCATTCGTGCCAGATTAAAGGTTCGTTATAAGTATAAGCAAGTGTTTTTGCTCCACTCCTTTTAACCATTTCAACCAGCTCACTAGGTGTTGTTTCCACTAGATTCATTCTTCGATTTTGTTGTCCTTCTAATGTGTAAAACCCACTTTTTCCATTTTCAGATGGACTTGCTTGGCTTATATTCCAATTTTGACAATTTTGGCACTTGAAGGAGCATCCTATAGACGCAATAGAATAAGCTGTGGCTCCCGGCCAAAAATGATAGAGCGGTTTCTTTTCTATTGGATCTAAACTTCCCTTGGAAATCATTGATCCATAAATTAAAGTAAATAATTTCCCGTTGTAGTTTTTTCTAGTTCTACAAATTCCTAATTTCATAGGGAAGATAAGACACTCATTAGCACACACATGGCACTTTACTTTATTATCTTCTAGTGAATCCCACAATCTTGCTTTATATTTCAATTTGAATTAACCCTTTTCAAAAAATGATCATAATCAACTAATTAATTAATAGAAAAGGATTTTTATAATCTTTATACTTAATTTTATTAGTTTTTACCGAGTCATTACTTTTTGAATTAGTTGAGATATGAAAAATATTAGAGCGTATACGATGATTTTCCAATTGAGTAATTCATAGTTAAGATAAAAAATATACACTTTCAGGTGAAATTTATAAATTCACATTAAAGAGCATATAGAACTAACCAGAGAGGAAATTGAAAAAAGTATTAAGGAAACTGAACTGAGAGTTCGTGAATTAGAAGCTATCAGTAAAAATTCAGAATATTTTCAAGAATTACTCGATTTAGCATTGTTACAATTAGAAATTGGATACTACACAGAATCTGAAAGAAATATATTCGTTTGTCTGAAACACTTTGAGAAACAAAAGGATAAATTAGGTCAGGCAGCTGTATACGGGGTTTTAGGAATAATTTATTTTAAAAGTGAACAGTATCAGAAATCTATTCAGTACTATAATCTGGCATATGAAATTTACGACAAATTTCATCAAAGCCAAGAACAAATTACGTGTCTAATAGGAATAGGTAATAATTTCATTAAATTAAACAAATTCGATGAAGCTTGCGAGATTTTCCTTGAGTGTAGTGCTATTTGTTCCGATAACAAAGACATCTATAATTTATTAGATTGTTTGGGTAATTTAATTATTCTCTATGAAAAACAAGAAAATTGGGATCTTGTATATGAGCTTTATAAAAAATCTCTCAAGGCATTTAAAGAATTAGACGATGTGAAGGGTATAATAACTTCTTATTTTAATCTAGGTATTATAAAAAAAAAAGAAAGCGATTTTAATCAAGCCATTATCTATTTTAAAAAAGGAACAAATAAAGCAATTGAATCAAGTTATACAGAATCAATTCTTAAAGGATTAAGCTACATTGGAGAAGTAATGGTACATCAATATCGGATGAGCGAGGCAAAAGATGTGTATATAAAAGCTCTGAGTATTGCTAATAAGGTAAGTGCAAAAAATTCAATTCTACAGATTAGAGTCCTCTTAAATTCGCTAGGATTAAACGAAGATGAGATTAATAAAGAGTTAAATCATTACCTCAATGGGGCTAAGAACTCACATGATTAATCCATTAAACTGTTTTTTTGTTTTACACGCAATTTAAAAAATTATATATGAATGAATTATCATTTTAAATTTAACTATATAATAAATAAACACTTCCTTATGAATAAATGTCCCTTTTGCAGGAGCCCAATAGAAATTAGTTGGAGCTATTGTCGTAATTGTAATAAACCGTTAATCACGAATATCGATATTCACGACAATAATCGAGTAAGACCAATTCCTGAGGGAACATCAATTTACGCAAACGAATTTGGAGAAGAAGAGGAATTTTTCGATGTCAACATAATCGATGATGAGACTATTGAACACGAGTTATCTCAACTCGAAACTCAACTTACTGATAGCGAGAGATTAGGAAAAAACATGGGTAATTTACTTCTCAAGAAAGCAAGCCTTTTTTATAAAAAAAGAGATTTCTCAAACGCATTGAAAAATTTAGAATTAGCATTAGAGAATTTCACAGAAGAGGAAAATATTATGAATCTTATCATAGTTCATAACGAAATTGGGATTATTCATGAAGAAACTGGATTTTTTGACCAAGCAATTTATCATTTTGATAGGGCTCTAAGTTTTTTAGAAGAAATTGACGATTATAAGAAAGAAATCCATGTGTTGAATAACTTAGGAAATGTTTATCACTTATTAAATGATTTAGAGAACGCTAATAAATATTATCAAAAGGCTTTAACTTTAGCTGAAAAGGAAAATTCTGAATTAGAAGCGATAAAAACGGCTAGTAATTTGGTAGAGATATTGCTTTCCTTAGAAGACTACGATCGCATAAAGAGAATCTTGAAGCGGAATCTCGACTTTTTTATTCAGACTGATGATATATATGGAGTAATCCAAACACGTACTAAGTATGGGAAAATGTATTATCATCTGGGAGAAGAATACTATGATCAATCATTTAACTACTTAAGAAGTGCATTAGAGCTTGTCGAAGGGATAAAAAATCAAATTTCTCTTTTCACGAAGAAAAAATTGGAATGGGAGTGTTATCTTTACTTAGGTAACTTACATTCTTTATGGGACAATGATTTAGAGGCTGAGGATTACCTATTAAAAAGTTTAGAAGCTGTAAGGACATTCGAAGTTCAAGAAAATATTAAAGAAGGAATTGTTTTGGAAACAATTGCTAAGTTTTATTCTCTAAAAGGCGAAGATAAGAAAGCTATAGATTATTTTAGTTATTCTAAAGACATCTACAAGAAATTTGGAGATAAACTAAAAAGTGCTGAAATGCAGTATCAAGCTGCTAAAATTTTTCAAGAATATTTACAAAACGATCAAAAAGCTATTCAGTTATATGAAGAAGCTTTAGAAATTTATGAGAATATAAATAAATCCAAGATTGCAGCAGATATTCATAACAAGCTAGGAGATATTTATGTTTCTAAACAGTTATACGATCTTGCGCTAATTAATTTTGAAAGTGCAAAAAAACTTTACGCTGAGTTAGAAGATGAATATAATAAGGCCATAATAGATGGAAAAATTAATTCATTGAAAGATACAGAAAATCAAAATTAAATTTTTTTAAGACGCTCATCTATTTTATTAAGCATCCAATCAAATGAAGGTATAGCGTTTCCATATCTTTGCCATAAATGCATTGAAAATCCTAATAATACAATGTAAGCTATTAAAAATGGAACAAACATTAGCAAAGGTAATTTTTGATAAAAAAGAGGTAAGAATATGAATTGGAGAAAGAATAAAGTTATCGAATTTTTCCCAAATAGAGAAATTATATTCAATTTTAATTTTTTTCTTTGTAAGACATCCTTTCTGTAATACTTTCTACCAATAACAAGCAACGCAACTCCCATTGATATAAAAAGGTTAGACGGAGTTCCTGTATATAGAAATATTGGTATTCCCGAGACAAATGTAGTAGGGAACGCTTTTAAAATGGGAATAGCGTCAATAAACGGATACTTTAACGGATCAAAATTCTCCAGCGTAATAATGAATCCTACATCAATGAATGGAAGCAGAAGTCCAAAAATTAGTAAAATTGTCCCGTATTTAAGTATTGAATTCGTAGAATGTAGATTAGCCGTATCTGAATTTAAAGCGATAGATTCATATATGAATTCTCCAAACACAGTAGAGAAAACAGAAATCGAGGCATACGGTAATAAAGAGAAATTCGGTAAAGGTGATACAACGACGAAATATAAAATGTTAATTATCGGGTTCATGTCTTTTCCTATGAATAGCATTTCTCTAATCCCTGGTGTAAAAAATATAATGCTCAAGCCAACAACAAATCTAGCCCATCTGACTAATTTGAAGATGTAATAACTAATAAATTGTGAGAAGCCTAAAAAAACTAAAATATTCCAACCCCAAAGATTCTGAGGAAAAGGGGAATTTGTATTTATTATTAAATTCAACACAAATCCTAATGAAATCATGAAAAAACCTTGAAGAAATACTATATTTCTGTCAGATCTTTCAGGAATCTTTCCCATTTTCTTATTGAGAGTGGATGAAATAGAGAATGAAACGGTAAATATGTATAATGTAGGACCAAATATGCTCAAGCTGGTAAGCAAAAAGGTGATACTATAGATAGATTCAACATCAAACACTAACCAGTAATTAAGTGCATTGGAGATCAGTATTATCAGAATGGAAAGTCCTTTAACCAGTTCTGTACTTTTAAGTTTTAGCGTAACAGTCCCACCAATTCAAAATATTTTAAGCTGTTTTTTTTATTTTAGATTCATTTAGTTTTTTATGATTCTGAGAAAAAATCTTCACGCTTATATGTTTTTTTATCAAATTCTTTAAAACCAATAGATTTAATGAACTGATACGATACTGTATTTCCTGTAAATACTTCACATCGTAATTCCTGGACTCCTTTGTTTTTAAAATAGGTCCATGCTGCCATACCTATAACGGTTCCAAGACCCTTTCTTTGAAAACGTGGTATTATTCCCATGCCTGCTATTACACCAATCTCTTGATTTTCACCCTCACAATCGAGTATGGCGAACCCAGCATCGGAGCCATAAACTTTTGCGATTAATATTATCGTTTCGGGATATTCCCAAATAGTTTTCAACGAACTTACTGAAATTGCCGAGAACGGTGTTTGGGAAGTTAACCAAGATCTATCATAGAGGTATTTCACACTAAGGAGGTCTTCTTCATTTGCTTCTCTAATCTTTGCTCTAAGGATATTATCTTTTACTTTTTTTGTAAGGCTTTCCTCAAATTCAGGGGTTATATTTGAAACTAGTAATTTCATTTGGATATATTCTAGCGATTCGACTTCTTCCTCTTTTTTATCCTTCTTGTCAACACTAAGGAAATAACTTCGAATTTTTTTTTTTTTTAAGTTTAATCTTGAGCTTGACATTGAGTAGTTCAACTAACTTTTTGTAATAAAGTAAATAGTAAGATATTGTGATAAAGTAAATAATACGTATTTTAATCTAATTCAAAATATTCTTTATCTTTTTTTTCCAAGCATTTTATGAGAGGAATGCTATTGAGTGAATATTAAACCTAATTTACTTCTTAACTCGTTTTCCATTTGTTCGCTCAATACCGTAGTTCTTCTTAGGATAGAAATTCCTTGTTGGATTTTTTTTGCGAGGCTTTTATCGTTAAGTAAATTTCTGTTTTCACTTGAAAACTCAAAATTTGATCTTAGCGCCATGTCATCTTCAATTCGTTCATTAACTGCTTCTTTTAAATTAAGCATAGCCCCAGAAATTTCTTGATACATGTTCTCTGGGTCTTTAGTTATAAATCCTGGGTAAACAGCAATCATTTTTTCTTCCAGCATTTCTTCGTTTTCAATGAACATAACATATAATGGCATATATATCCAGACAATTGGACGAGAAAATAGGTCGGATTGGTTATCAACTAACGACCAAGATATTAAATCTTTTGCCTCCTGTAAACAATTTCCATTTTTAGTTTTTATGATGTTTATTACTTGCGAATAGAGGTCTTCAATTGAGCTTTGTAAAGCTTTTATTTCTGAAATCTTCACTTCTTTCTCTTCTTCAAAAGCAGAAAGATTTTTATCTCGATCCTGGAGTTTCAAATCTAACGAGGAACTAAAATCATTAAGATTTTTCTCTGCTTCAACATCTATTTCTAGAGCTTTTTCTTTTAGCGCCATGTATTTCTCTGTAAGCGATGTAACTGAATGTACAAAATTATTTCCCTCTTCTATCAAATACTTGAAATGATTTTCGAAGGGAGCAATTACATCATTAAATACTCTACCCTTCAGTATGTCAGTATGAGTGAAAGCTTTGTTTTTTTTTATAATTTCTTCTAGATTTCTCTCAGCTGTTTTAAATAAAACTGAAATATTTTCTATTACATTCCTTTTCTCATGAACTTTCCATTGATCAATCTTATCCCTTTCCAGTGCAAATTTTTCTTTTATTTGACTCGAGTCAATTGTTTGTGATGTTTTTGATATCTGGGATGAGAAACGTGAGCTAATATCTTTTAATTGAACATTAATATCAATTAACCATTTATCTACTTCCTTCCCTATTAATTCAATTTGAGTGTCCCATCTTAAAGCATTCCCTTTCATATAATTAATTGTATTACGATAAGTATCTGCAATTTCCAAAGCCTGTTCCGTTGTAAAATTAGTTTCTAAAGGCATATATTCTGCAACAGATTTAAATTCTGCAAGGGGTAATAACTTAACTAAGGTTTGAAGGAATTCCGGATTGGTTAATGAATCAATTTTCAGTTTCTGAAATTCAGATTCTTCACTTTCGCCTATTGATTCTGCATCCTTATCCTTATATTGTAAAACTTCTAGAATTTTTTTTATTTGCTCAGTTTTCGTTCGATTTTCTATATTTCTTAAAAGGTGTCCAATTAAGGGTTGTCTTGGAGGGTTAGAAAGTTCACCTTTTTTCGAAAAAATATTCAATCCATCTAATATGATATGCGTGCTAATTACTCCTTGAACGCAAAGAAATGGCCAGAGTAACCTTGAAAAAGATAAAACTTTTTCGTTTTGTTTCAGATTCTTCGTCAATAAATAAAAAGATAACGCTAATTCGTCATAATCTTTAATAGGAGGCAAAGAACTTTGGGTATAAAATAACGGTAAAATATATTGATTTCCATGGATTGACATAAATTAATCTCTTCTGATTTAAATTTAATTATTTACTGCTGTTTAAAGATATCTAAATTTATTATTACTAAAAATTTTATTTAAAACTATTTTTTAGTAAAAAATTTAGATGAAAAATTGAAGATTATCGAAGTTGTTCATAATTGTTACCAATAACTATGATGAGCAAAGACAATAATATTAAAAGCGGTGGTAGAATTGCCCTAACGTGAGGAAATCCACCAAGTAGTCCTTGAGCAGCTCTACCCGAAAAGTATATGAAAAAACCTATAGCATTTAAAGCGTAAGATCGCCTCAAAACACCGAATGTTTTTAATGCTAAGTAAACAAAGAGAAATGGAATAACTAACACCATTAAAGGCAACAAAATGATATTGAGAACAAATCTCCCTGCAGGATAACCAAAAACTGTAATTAACTGAATTGATAAACCATAATCGTCTTTTAAATCGGGATCCATAAATAATGCGTCTGATAACGTTAGAGCCAGAATTCCAACAATGATTGGGATTACAATTAGAAAAATTTTAAGCGTTATTTTTACATTTTTCTGCCTTAAAAACTTCTTAAATCCAGTTTCTGAATTTTCGTTTTCAGCGATCGGAGGAAGAATAAGCGTTCCAAAAACTCCCATTAAGCACGCAATACCCATCCAAGTAAAAAACGTAGCAAATCGATAGAGTACCATCATTAATCCTACTAACTCTAAATTAGACATCGTTCCTTCTAATTCGGGTGCATAAAAATAATACACAATAAAAAATACTCTCCCCGCCGCTAAGAACAGAAATAGTAGCGAAAAGTAAAACCAATATAACTTCTTGGATGTCCTAAATCTCATTAATAAGAAAAATGCAAAAATGAGAAAATAAAAGCCCACTATCGCGTAATATAGACCCGACTCAACCGCATCCCATATGTCAAAATATTGAAAAAAATCTTGAAAAATCATAATAAATCATAAATTAATTTTATATGCTATTTAATTAATCATATAGCTTATATAAAAATTTATTTTATAAAATTTGAAACTAATTACTGAATAAATTCGTTGATGTGAGGAATAATCTTAAAATACAAATATTATCAATTATTCTAATATCTATTAGAATACGGGTTTGATTAAAAATGAAGATCGAGGATAATATAGAAACTTTTAATTCATTATTGCGGCGCCGTGGTTTTATTTGGGGCCCTTCTCCAGAAATATATGGCGGTTTAGCGGGATTTTATTCCTACGGACCGGCTGGTAAAGCGTTGAAAAATAACATTCTTTCAAAGTTCAGATTGGAACTCAGAGCTTTTGGCTTTAGTGAAGTTGAATGCCCACAAATATTACCCGAAATTGTGTGGGAAGCTTCGGGACATTTGGAGCGATTTATTGATCCCGTTTTTCGTTGTCAGGAGTGCGAAACAATGCTCAGAGCTGATAAATTCCTTCAAGAACAACTTCCCAATACGGCTATAGATGGATTGACTTTTGAGGAAATGGAGGCGCTTGCTTTAAGTCACAAATTGAGATGTCCAAAATGTGACACTCATTTAGGAAAAATTGAAGAATATAATTTAATGCTTAAAACTTCAGTTGGAAATGGAACTATCGCATATTTACGCCCGGAAACGGCAACTACAACCTATTTATTGTTTAATCGTTTAAATCAGGACGCACGGAGACAATACCCTATTAAAGTGTTTCAATATGGGAAAGCTTATAGAAATGAAATATCCCCAAGACAATTGGTACTTCGTATGAGAGCATTTGATCAATTTGAAATTCAATTGTTCATAGGAAAGGAGCAGGAATATAATTACGAAGAGTATGATGAATTTAACCAAGAAGAACTTCCCTTGCTGGATTGGCCAACTCAAGAAAAAAATGTATTAGTTCCCAATCGGATTTCCCTAAAACAAGCAATAAAAACTAATGTGCTTAAGAAACCCGCTTTTGCTTATTGTTTATATTTAGGTTACTATCTAACATCAAAATTGGGATTTCCAGACGAAGTAATAAGGTTAAGACAACACGCCCCACAAGAAATGGCTCATTATGCAGATGATGCTTGGGATTTAGAGATTAACACTAAACAATTTGGGTGGGTTGAAATATGTGGAATACATGATAGAACTGATTACGATTTAAAAAGACATGGACAATTCTCGAAACAGAACTTCAATATCCCAATGGGTACTGATCAAAATGTAAAAGAAATTCCTCAAATTCTTGAAATTGCTTTTGGACCCGATAGAATTATTTATACTCTCCTTGAATCTAATTTTAGTGTAGAGGACGAGAGGATTATTCTAAAAATTGAACCAAATATCGCTCCAAATCTTGTTGCTGTGTTTCCACTTGTGAAAAATAAGGAAAAGATCTTCAATCTTGCGAAAAAAGTACATCGACTCCTCTTGGACAATAGGGTATCTTCTTTTTTTGACTTTGCGGGATCAATTGGAAAGAGGTATAGGAGGCAAGATGAGTTAGGAACACCATATTGTATAACAATAGATTACGAGTCATTAGATGATAACACAGTAACTATTAGACATAGGGACACTATGGAACAAAAGAGAGTGCTAATATCAGAGATAGTAGGATATATCCATAAAAATTAACAAAAAAAAAAAAGTTAAAATATCTTTAAACAACCGAGTTTTTCAGAAAAAAATTTTAAAGAGAAGAACATTTTTCTAAAAAATATATATAAAAAAATAATTTAAGTGTAATTAGATTTATTATGATTTTTGTTAACATTGATTCCTCCAAGTTGAAAAGAAAAAAGAGAAATAATTTTTTTAAATTGGGTTTATGTATTTTTTTCATTTTTATCTTCACATTTAATGCGTTTTATTTAGATAATGATATAAAACAAGCCTTTAGTGGCAGTACAGATGATTTCTATCAAGATTTCGATATTATGGATGAAGTTAACCTAAATATTGCAGCAGGTCCAGAAATTTTTTTGGATCCGTTTACGGTTAATTTTAGTAATATTTGGAATTTTTTTAGAACAAATTACATATCTGACCTGGACATGGACAAAGATACTTACTATAGATTTGGAAATAATCTCGGAACCGTAAGTTTTGATAAAGTATATTCAATCGATAATTTGCTTTTATACAAGACTTTATTAAAAAACGATACGGATGCCATAGAAACCTTAGATACTTATTTAAAATTGCGAGAGTCACCGTTATGGTATCAAGATAGTATTAATGAAGATAGTTATGGGTTCGTTAGAGCTGTTGATAACACAACAGGTGAGATATTTGACAACGATCGATATTTGATTGATAATCTTATGCCAATTTTTTTGCTAATAGAAAATATTGGAGATCAAATTAATACCATAAACATTGATAATGTTTACCCAAAGGATTCAATCGATGAAATTTTCCTCTTAATTAACTCTTCCCAATTCTGGGACGATGTTGACGGCGGTTTCTACAATACTAATTCAACTACAGACAAATACGCAGAGAGTAATTTGTATGCTGTTTTGGCTTGCTTAGAAATTCATCGGATTTACGAGCAACTTGGGTTAAATGTTGACATAAAGAATCGGGCTTATGAATTGGCTAATATTACTATGAACAAACTTTTAGATAAGTTATGGGATAATACTGACGGTGGTTTTGAGTACTATGGAAAAAATGATTGGGAACCAGATACATTCAGCACTCTTAAATATTTACAAACTAATGCTTTGGGAATTATAACATTGTTAGAATATTGGAAAGAATCAGGAATGCAAAACGACTCTACTTACTTTAAAAATGCCACAATTCTATTTAACATAATGGAGGCATCATTATGGGATTCTGGATTCGAAGCGTATGAACAATTCCGTGATTCAGATTGGAGTGGAATTCCGATTGTAAATGCTACCTTTGTAGAATTAGAAGCAAATTCCTTAATGATGTCAGCTTGTTTAAAACTTTTTGAATACACCGGAAATCTAACTTACTACGACAAAGCATTGCAATTATATAATACTTTTGAAAGTTCCTTTTATGATTCTTCTGTTAATTCCTATAAAAATTCAATTGACCCCGTTGATAGCGATAAAAATTTCCACGCTAATCTTAAATTATGCGAAGCTTATTTAAATGCTCTCGAAATTTATAGTAATACTCAGCTAAATTCTGAGTATAATGTAACGAGTGAAATTCCTGATTTTATATTTAATCAAGATGTTTTAAATATTACAAGTATCTACTCATATAGTAAAACTGATACATATTATAATACAACTACGTGGACTTTTGAATCATTTACAATCGAATATCAAATTGATACTGCTTCTATTAGCTATATATTTAAAAATCCAGAAAACGAAATTTTAAATACATTATCACAGCAAGTTACGAGTACATCCACGACCTTTTTATACGATATCACTGATGCGTTTGAAATAGGCCAGGATTATTCCCTTCAAATATTTGTTAACTCAACAAAATTTGGAATGGCTCATTTATTAAAACAATTTAACGTAATCTCTGGTTTAGTAGACTCGCCAATTTTAGGTTTACCCGATGTACTATATCAGGGACCTGTTATTAACATTACCATCCCAATCAATAATACCCGCCATCAAGATGTAAATTTAACAGTTTCCATGGAGGGAATTGACATAATTAACGAAGTTCAAAATATTACGTTTAATACTCTTGTCCTAACTAATGTTACGTTTAATCTTACAGCTACTCTCGGCGCAGTTATAGGGCCTCATACTTTAAGTTTTATATTTTCAGAGGGTAATATCACCTACTTAGAAATATCTAAAGTAATAAATATAGGACATTCATTTGATTATACTAATTTTATCTATCAACACAAAATAGTTAATGGAGTGAGCGCTTATAGTTCGCTAACTTTGATTAATTTCCTTCAAAATAGTTCCCAAACATTGAATGTTAGTTTCTACGAAGATGATAATTTAATTCTCAGGGAAGAAACACTTTTGGACGAAAAGGAAATTAAAACTGTCCATTACTATTTAAACTATACAGACACAGAAACTCATATCGTGAATGTCACTATGAAAATTTCAAAGGGAGATACAGATTTTTATAGTAAACAATTTAACGTAGAGATAATAGAGAAATTCGAAATTATAAGCGCTACTTTTCCAGAAACAATACTGCAAGGTGGTGTAGCTCAGTTTATTTTAATTATACGGAATAACCACGAAACTTCTGAACCGTTTATAATTTATGTAAACGGAGTTCAAGTTGATGCTAATCTCAATGGTTTAGGACCGGGCATCAACAGAATCGTAGTTGAAGTAATTCCTAGCATAAATCCTTATGATTTTGGAAAAAAATCGTATACTTTTGAAATAAGAGATAGTTTGGATGAACCTATTGTAAGATACTACTTTGAAGTACAGATGGAACTGTCATCATTCAATTTAGTTCTATTTTATGTTCTTCCTGTGTTAATTCCTATAGGCATTATTTTAATATATAAAAACAAAGAGATAAAGAATAAAATGTTAAGAAGATGAGATTGATGATTAAACGAAAGCGATTTATTAAAAATGTAATACTTGCTCTTACTCTATTCTCAATATTCCTGAGTATCTGGGCTATTTCAATTAATGTAAACAACATAACAACATTAAACAACGATAACAATAAATTCATAGTAGATTTTAAAACCGATCCTGAAGTGAAAACCGCTAGCAACGGGAATCCCTCGTTAGATTACTCGGATATGTCTCAGAACGCGTCAATAATTTATAAGTTATTCGAATCTGTAAAATTTAACATAAACGCTTCAAAATTCGCCAACCCTAATTATACTATCATGGAAATTCATTATTCAAACGGAGGAGTAGGAGATTTTAATATGATAAATGTTGGAGGAACAGAAAATTTTACATATACTTTTCAACCGGGGTATAATGTTCCATTAGGGTTTCAAAATGTAAGCTTTCTGATATATAATGGGTCAGATTATCTTCTTAGTTCCTCAATCCCGATAACAAATTTCACAATTACGACAAATTATTTCATATCCCCTGATAAAACAGAATATAATAGGGGTGATATCCTCGATGCTGATTTAGGTGTAAGTAATTTCCCTCAACCCTATGATTTTAACTGGAATGTGTCGATAGTTGACAGTGATAACGAGACTTTACATAATGTTCTATTTAATGTTGGTAATGATATTTTCCATACCTCTATTCTAATTGATGATAGATTTGAATTCTCAAATAAAATCTATTATATTAAACTTAACATAACTGATGTTTCAAGTGGTACTAAGGAAGCTGCGTATCTACCTTTTAGAGTTTTGAATACTTTACCTGAAATTTCAGTTCCTACAATTAAATTTTCTAAAGATCCTTTAAAAAGAGAAGAAGATTGTATAATATCATTAAATGCAACAGACCAAGATCCAGACACACTTCCCGAAAATCTAACCGTTTCTATGGTAATCCAAACATCCACTGGGGAATTATTAGCTCCAATTGAATTAACAAACCATAATAACTGGACTTTCTCAACTACTTTTTCTGTAGCTACTAACAAACCAGTAGGCATATATCAAATAAGTATCGAAGTTGAAGACCAGTACGGTGGAATAAACTCCAATATTACATCTATAATAGTTGAAAATAATCCTCCCGAAATTTTAGGCTATTTCGTAAACGGATTTAGCAATAACCAAAGTATTACCGTGAATTATGGTGAAGATTTAACTTTTAATTTTGATGTAACCGATGTTGAAAACACAATTGCTTATATTTCTGTAGCACTTTTAGATGATCAAGCCAATTGGTATAATATCACAAGAGAATATGTGCCTGGTATGAGGATAACAATTCGTACAGAGGAATTAATAACGGGTATTTGGTATGCTTACATCTCCGTAACCGATATTGATGGTGATACGACATTCCTTAATTCAGATTTTGGCTTAGCACCCCAAGAAATCAATATATTACCTGATTTATTAACACCTATTCTGCCTTGGATTAGTTTTTCCATAGGGATTATGCTTGGCGTGTTAGTAGGAGTGGGTATATTATACAAGAAATTTAAGCCTAAATCTGTAGAGTTGAAAAAAGCACCTTCTAAAAAATCAGCTCAGCAAAAACCTGCAAAAAAAGTGAAGCCAGGTCCTTCAAGAAGAAAAGAAGAAGAAGAAGAAATTGAGGAAGATGAAGTAGGAGAAGTTGAACCTCCCTCTAAAGAACCACAAAGAAAAATAAAAAGAAAGTTAAAATAGGAAAAAAATTCTTATTTTAAACTTTAAATTTCTTTTTGAATTAGTGTTTAAGCTAAAACATCGTGAAGTCGATAGTGAAACTTTCCTAGTTTCCCTCCGTAATTGCCTGCACTAATTTTATTAATCCCCGGAACTTGAACGGCAGCGTGTATACCTAATTTCATTGCCTCTTTGATGATTTCCTCAGATGCACCATCAAGTATTATTTCGTATACACAATTATCTTTTTCTCCTAATAGGGAGTTGTCGATTTTCTGTCGGAGAGTTGGACATAAGGGATCATTTGTTGATGCGTTTAAGAAACTATAGACTGAGCCGACTTTAGACCCTGAACGCGCTATTCCACCTGGAAAAGGGGTTATTACATTTTCCAAATCTTTAATTGCTTCAATAGCTTTCTCAGATGCTTCTAATGTAGCTTTCTGGTTTTCACCATATATTAAGAAATTACCTCCAGCGATTCCCTTTCCTACTTTGAAAACACTCTGTACTTTAAATTCCCCATCCATAACAGGAATTTTCCATGCTTCGAATGGATAAGATCCCTCAATTTTTTCCTCAAATTTATCTCCAAAAAATTTTAATTTATACCCCGTCTTGATTTCAAAAACTTTTTCTGGAACGAGAGAGGTATTTAAAGCGTCAAAACAAGCTGTAGTTGGACAAGTTAATACACATTGCCCTATTCTGTTTAACAACACTTGATCCATCTTATCCTTTTTAGTTTTAAAAAACATCAAGGCAACTCCTGGACGATTATCAGGAGTCTTGTCTGCTGGGATATACACATCAACTCCTGCCTCTGCATCACAGTGGATTGTTGATGTTCCATAACCAGTTGCGATTTGGCCTGCAATTTTTGTCCATTTCTCATTTATCGCAGTTACTATGATTCTGGTAAAAACTGCTCCAAAGGCTTCGCAAAAAGTATCTTCTATCTCCACTCCATTTAATTCCATTTTCTAATCAACTTTTTAATATCCATTTTAATCTCTAAATAAGATAATAATTACAATTTTTAATAGAATTTGATAGTATATAATACTTGTAAGAATAAAAACTAAAAACGTTAATAAATTATCAATCAAAAGAACTAATAGAATTTATCAAAATATATTTAATAAATTCAAAGATGCTAAAAATGAGTGAAGATAAAATATTAAAAATTGGAATTTTAAAAAACGGAACTATTGGTTCCTCCTTGTTACTTGCTTTTCTTATGGATGAAAGGGCGGAGTCAAAAAGAATTACTGTTCGGGAAGTTACCTCAGGAGCGAAAATGAATCCATCAGAACAATGTGTGGAAACCATGCAAAAATTGCTGGAATTCGAACCTGATTTGATTTTAATGTCAAGTCCAAATGCAGCCCTTAAAGGTCCAAAAGCAGCAAGAGAATTAACGAGAAACATTCCTACTATAGTGATTTCTGATGCACCTGCAAAGAAAGCTATTGACGAGTTTAAGGAGAGAAATATGGGATACATTATCGTAGGCTGCGACTCTATGATAGGCGCAAGACGACCTTTTTTAGATTCAATTGAAATGAGTTGCTTTAATGCTGATTTATTAAAAGTTCTTGCAATTACTGGTGTGTTCAACATTATAACTAATGAGTTAAACAAAGTTATAATTGACATGCTTGAAGGAAAACCTCCGATTTTACCCCAAATCACAATTAATGCTACTAACGCTACAGAAGCAGCAGGATTTTCGAACCCATATGCTCAAGCCAAAGCCTTTGCTGCTTTTGAACTTGCCGCCTCAATTTCAAAAATCACTGGAAAAGCATGCTTTACATTGACCGAAAGAGAGGAATATATGCCATTATTAACTGCAGCTCACGAAATGATGAAGGCAGCATCTGAATTATGCATGGAAGCAAGAGAAATAGAAAAGTCTAACGATTCAGTTTTAAGAATGCCTCATCACGCTAAACAACACCTTTTAACTAAGCGTAAACTACACGAAAAAGAAGCATAAACTAAGCGATTATTCTAGGAATAAAAAATCCTAGTTTTTATTTTAATTTGTTTTAAAAAATAAAGTTTTAGAGTTGAAGTTAGACTTCATTCTTATTAAGGTATTCTTTCAATTTTTTGTATTCTTCCCCATTCAAGGAGTCAATCACTGTTTTAAAAGTTTCAGAATTTTTATTTTTTGTAACAATCATCAACACGGATCCATTACTTACTTCTTTTACTATAATATAATTATTGTCGCTTTCATATATGACAGTGGATAATTCTAGTGGGGACAATGGAGAATCTGAAAGATTCATAATCTTAGTGAATATTTGGTATATATTTGATTCAAGAGTCCCTATTTCTAGCTTCATAAATTGAAGTTTATGATGTAATTCTATTTTTCCTATTGTTGATGCTATTATTAGACCATCCGGTTGATTAAACAAAAAGTACTCTGAGATTGTAATAACCTTTAATTGGTCTAGCATGTGCCTTATTTTTCCTAGTTTTTGTAGCGCTAAAGTATTTTGTTGGATTTTGTAATCTAAAATTTCTATTAATCTATGTTGAGCACTCCCCTCTTTCACCGATACAGGGGTAAAAGCAAGTCTATTTTTCATATCGTCTGAGAGTTTATCCAAAAGTAGTTCATAAATTTCGTCTTCTGTCGATTCTTGAAGATCAATTTTATTTAGTAAAACATACACTTTCTCGACTTGAGGACTAAATTCAAAGATATACTTCAAAAAATTATCAAAAATTTCTTTTAAACGAGGTTCGATTACCGCTGAATCCACCATGAAAACTGCCGTCATTACTTCAGAAAATACAAGCTCTCGTTTTTTTTCAGAGAAGTATCTGTCCATATAAAGTTGTTGTCCTCCCAAATCCCATATGGATAGTTCCATGATTCCACGAAAGATAAAATTTTCCCTCGAAATCCCTTTTGTAGGCTTTAAATTGAGCACTTTCATGAAATTATATCCTAAGCAAGTAGTACGCAGCAGAGATGTTTTACCTGCGCCACCAGGACCAAATAACAGTACTTTTATTTTATTTCACCATTAAACAATTTATGCTTCTATTATATTTTTTATAAAAGGATGTTTATTTAATTTTTTCTAATTATGGATAATTTTATAGAGATTAATTATATTAACAATTGAATTAAATATAATTTTAAATTACCTTAAATACAATTTAATTTCATATAAAAAAGAATGTGAACAACTATGAATTTGGAAGATTATATTAGAAATGTCCCTAATTTCCCTATAGAAGGGATTCAGTTTAAAGATGTTACAACCTTATGTAAAGTCCATTCCTCTTTTAAAGAATCTTGTGATAGATTAGTTAATTATTTTAAAGATAAGGGAATCACAAAAGTCTGTGCTGTTGAAGCCAGAGGTTATATATGGGGTGGTGTATTAGCTTATCAGTTAGGTGCGGGATTTATTTTAATACGAAAGCCAGGAAAACTGCCTGCTGAAACGATTAGTGAGATTTATGAACTTGAATATGGAACTGATACAATTGAGATGCATAAGGATGCAATAGAAAAGGATGAAAGGGTCTTATTATTTGATGATTTGTTAGCAACTGGTGGTACGGCAAAAGCAGCATGTAATTTAATAGAAAAAGCAGGGGGTATTGTTAATGGAATTGCATTTGTTATTGAACTCACTGGGAGCTTACACGGCAGAGATAAACTAAAAGGTTATAATATTGTTAGTTTAGTTAAGATTCCTGTAGAGGAATAGTCTTACAACTAAAATTTTTCTTTAATATATTAATATAACAACCCATTTTTTTCCCTTAAAATTCTCCATAATTTTTAGTCTGAAAACTTAAATAACGCTCTGTACTTTATACTCACAGTAGTATATTAAACATAATACTAGGTGTAGATTTCATTCCCGAACTAAAAAAAACGCCCTTCTATAACCGTCATATAGAATTAGGAGCAAAGTTGGTAGATTTTGCTGGCTTTAGTATGCCAGTTCAGTACGACAGCATCATAAAAGAGCACGAAGCAGTACGATCTAAAGCAGGTGTATTTGATGTTTCTCATATGGGCGAATTTCTGTTGGAGGGTAGGAATGTCATTGATTTTCTTCAATATGTAATGATAAACGATTTAAACCTACTCGAAAAGTCGAAAGGTCAATATTCTTGCATGTGTTACGATAACGGTACCGTCGTTGATGATTTAGTTTATTACGAAGAAAATCCAGACAGATTTAGAATGATTGTTAATGCTGGCAATGTCGAAAAAGACTTGCAATGGTTAAACGAGCATATAGGTAGTAGAGATGTAAAAATCACAAACTTATCTTCAGAGCGATCTCGTTTAGCTTTTCAAGGACCAAAGTCTGAGGAATATCTACAACCATTAATGGATGTAGATTTAAGCTCGGTTAACCGGTTCTATTTTGCTCGCGGTAATTTGAATAAAGCTCCGATTTTTATCGCTAGAACAGGATATACTGGTGAGAGCGGATTTGAATTATCATTCGATAATGCCTACGCAGACAAAATTTGGAGTGATTTGATCCAAACTGGAGCATCTCCCGCTGGTTTAGGGGCAAGAGATTCTTTAAGGTTAGAGGCTACATATTCTCTATATGGGCATGAAATAGACGATTCAATAACTCCTGTAGAGGCAGGACTTTTTTGGCTAGTCAAACCTAAAGAAGGTATAGATTACATTGGGAAAAAAATACTTATGGAACAAAAAACTCAAGGAACTGAGAGAATTATAGTAGGACTAAACTTACTAGAGCGAGGGATCATTAGAGAAAACTTTAAAATCTTTAAGGAAAACGTCGAAATTGGGTATGTCACCTCCGGAGGATATTCTCCAACTCTCAAAAAGACGATTGGCTTAGGTCTTATTAAAAAACAATACAAAGAGGTAGGAACTGAGCTTGAAATTCAAATAAGAAATAAAAATCTTAAAGGAATTGTCGTATCAATACCGTTCTTTCGCAATGTTTGAAAAACTCAATATGTTATGGTAAGAGGTAGATAAATATGGATTATGAATTCCCTGATAACTTAAAATATACGAAAACGCATGAATGGCTAAGAATCGAAGATAACACAGCCACTGTAGGTATAACAGATTTTGCTCAACGTCAATTAGGTGATATCGTGTATATAGAGTTGCCAGAAAAAGGGGCAATTTTGGAAAAACAGAGCAGTGTTGGTGAAATTGAATCTGTAAAAGCAGTTGGTGAGTTATTAATGCCATTATCTGGAAAAATTATAGAAGTAAACAGTAACCTTGTTGATAATCCCGAATTAGTTAATTCTTCTCCTTATGGCCCTGGTTGGATACTCAAATTAGAATATACAAATGAATTGGAGATTAACGATCTTTTTTCGGTTGAAGACTATAAAAGAATCGCAGAAGAAGAGAATTAACGAGATTATGTTCAAACTTTTATTTTAAATTTTTTATTTATAGGAGTCGTTTAATATGGATTTTATATCTCATGATGAGAAAACAATTGCTGAAATGCTTAAAATTATTAATGTTTCCGAAATAGATGATTTGTTTCAAGATATTCCTAAAGATTTAATCATTAAGTCATTAAATATCTCTGATGGGATGTCAGAACCTGATGTTTTAAATAAAATGAGGGAGTATGGCAAGAAAAACAAAATATATCCTCATTCATTTTTAGGAGCTGGTTGTTATTATCACTATATACCTTCTTTAGTTGATTTTGTGATAAGTCGATCGGAGTTTTATACTTCATACACACCATACCAAGCAGAAGCCAGCCAAGGCTATCTACAAGCAATTTACGAATATCAGAGCATAATTTCTCGACTTACTGAGATGGAAATTGCTAATGCAAGTATGTACGATGGATCGACATCCCTTGCAGAGGCAGCTATCATGGCTTCTATTATAACGGGGAAAAATCAAGTAATTTTATTAGAAGGCGTCCATCCTGAGTATATTGAAGTAGTGAAGACCTACTGTTGGGGGCAAAATATCGAACTTAAAATTACTTCTGAAAATAAATTGAATGATGTGCTAAACGAAGATATTGCCGCCGTTATGTTTCAAAGCCCCAATTTTTTTGGAGACATTACCGATGGTTTAGTGATGTCAAATAAGGTGAAGGAAAAATATCCCAACTGTTTGTTGATTCAGTGCATGACTGATCCTACATGTTTAGGCCTCTTAAAACCTCCTGGAAAAACTAATATAGACATATTTGTAGCAGAAGGTCAGTCCTTTGGAATAGATCCATCATTTGGGGGGCCAGGCTTAGGTATTTTCACAGCAAAAAAGAAATTTCTGAGGAAAATACCGGGAAGATTAGTAGGAAAAACTAAAGAGATAAATGGTGACCGTGACGGTTTCTTGTTAACATTACAAGCTCGAGAACAACACATTAGGAGGGAAAAAGCAAGTTCGAACATATGTACGAATCAAGCATTATGCTCACTATCTGCGCTTATTTATCTTGTCTCATTAGGAAAAACGGGGTTGCGCGAAATTGCTACCCAGAATTTTCAAAAAGCTCATTATGTTAAGAACGCAATAGCTTTAATCCCGGGATACGAAATTTTGAACAAAAAACCAACGTATAACGAATTTATTGTAAGGTGTCCCAACATTAATGGTTTAATTCGAGAATGCAAAAAAATGAACTTACTTCCTCCTCTTCAAGTATCAACCTATTACCCTGAAATGTCAGATGTTGTCCTTGTTTGTGTAACTGAGCTAAATTCGAGTAGTTCTATCGAGAAATTCATTAAAGCTGCTAAACTAGCCATAAACAACGAAGAGGAGCGTGCTGACTAATGGATGCTAATGAGCATTTAATATTTAATAAGGGGAATGAGCTTGTTCAACAAAATTTCATACCAAAACTAGATATTAAATCTGAAAAGATAGAAGAAATATTACCCAAAAATCTTATTAGAGACGAACTACGGATTCCTGACGTCTCTGAAGTTGAAATCGTACGCCATTATATAAAATTAAGTAAAATTAATTATGGTGTAGATTCTGGAATTTATCCCCTAGGTTCATGCACTATGAAATATAACCCAAAAATCAATGAGATCGTAGCAAGAATGACTAGCTTCTCAAAAGTACATTCTCTTCAAGGTGAGAATGAAGGCGCTTTAGAAATATTGTATGAAATTTCACAAATGTTAGGTGAAATTACTGGAATGGATGGTTTTACTTTACAACCAGCGGCGGGAGCACATGGAGAATTAGTGGGGTTATTAATTATAAAAAAATATTTTGAAACTAGAGGAATTGTAAAAAATAAAATAATTATTCCAGATTCAGCCCATGGTACTAATCCTGCGTCTGCAAAAATGGCTGGATTTTCAATAATTGAATTACAATCAAATGAACAAGGTGAAGTTCCTCTAGATCACCTCGAATATGCGATGAAGCAAGGAGATGTAGCGGGAATTATGCTTACGAATCCAAATACCCTTGGAGTTTTTGATAGGCAAATTAAAGACATAACAAGGATCGTCCATGAACATGGAGGGTTGTGTTATTACGATGGAGCAAATATGAATCCTATGTTAGGGATTTGTCGCCCTAAAGACATGGGATTTGACATTGTTCATTTGAACTTGCATAAAACTTTTTCTACGCCTCATGGTGGTGGTGGGCCTGGTTCTGGACCAGTGGGAGTTATTAGCGAATTAATTCCCTATCTTCCTATACCTTGTATTGTATCAACAGATAAAGGATTAGTCTGTAATCATGAAAACCACGAATCAATAGGGAGAATTAAAGCTTTTTGGGGTAATTTTAGCATAGTTTTAAGGGCTTATGTTTATATCATTTCTCTAGGTGGTGATGGATTAAAACGAGTTGGACAAATTGCGGTATTAAATGCTAATTATCTAAAAACTCTGCTTAAGAAAAAATATAATCTTCCATACGACAGGATTTGTCAGCACGAATTTGTCCTATCTGATAAGTACTTACCAAATGAGATTACTACTGAAGACATAGCAAAACGGATTCTGGATTATGGTTTTTATGCTCCAACAATTTATTTTCCATTAGTTGTTAATGGAGCTCTAATGATTGAACCAACAGAAACAGAATCAAAAGACTCTTTAGACAAATTTGTTGAAGTTATGAACCAAATTCACGACGAAGCGCTAAATAAGCCAGAAAAACTAAAAAATGCGCCATCTAATACACCTATTGGACGCCTTGACGCAGTAAATGCTGCCAGAAAGCCAATATTGCACGATTAATTACAATTAAAAATCTCTATCAAAAGTAGCAATAATAATTATAAAAAAATATAAACTAAATGAAGTTGCTTTTTTAAATTATTGAACCTGAAAGAGAATGTTTGCATGTGCACTCGTTTTCAAAATCAATTTTGGGTATTGTTAGTTCTAACATTTTCATTAAGTTTACTGAGTTTTTCTCCATAGTATTTAAAATTTCTTCTATACTCACAGCAAGTTTCTTTACGGGGCCTCCACATGTCTCACAATATTCTTTAATTTCCACGACTCCACAGTTCTGGCATTCACCTGCCCATACATCTAAGTCTGTTACCATGGCAATACAACAGTAAAAAATCTCTTTTTCAGCTGCGAGGACTACTTCAGGGTAGGTTGTCATTCCTATGATATCTCCTCCCCATTGTCTAAACATTTTAGATTCGGCTCTTGTCGAAAATCGAGGGCCTTCAATACAAACATATGTACCACCATTTAAAATATCTAATCCTTCAATACTTTTTCCAGTTTCGTAAAAGAGATTATTAAGATAGCTACAATATGGATCAGCTTGGTTAATATGACACACTTGTCCACCTTCATAAAAAGTATCTAACCTCTTTTTGGTTCTATCTATATATTGATCTACCATGATAAATCTACCTTTATCATGCTCCTTTTTTAAAGATCCAACAGCTGATGGGGAGATAATACCCTTAACTCCCAATTCTTTCAATGCCCATATATTAGCTCTAGAATTTACATTGTGTGGTGGTAATGTATGACCTTTACCATGGCGCGAAATAAATGCAACTTTTTTACCTTTAAACTCTCCAACTTGAATAAAATCAGAAGTGTGGCCATAAGGTGTATATATTTTCAGCTCTTCAACATTTTCGAGTTTTATATCCGATCCTGTTCCGCCAATTATTCCAATTTCAGCTTTACCTTCAAATTTCATAATTTATGTCCTATTTTTTTATGTTTGAATTTAACTAAATAAAAAACTTGATATTTTTGGATTGTTTTAACTATGTAAAAAGTTTTTTGATATTTATTAAAAATTACTAGAGTTTTTTCACATGGTAAAAATTACATTTTTAGGGTGCTGTAGAGAAGTTGGACGCTCAGCAATATTAATCGAATCAAAAAATGGAGCGCAATGCATTCTAGATTACGGGATTCGATTTAAAGGGGAAGAACGGTTACCACTTAACGGAGAAATCCATAATCTTAAAGCAGTTGCTCTTTCTCATTGTCACGTTGACCATTCTGGAGGAGTACCATTTTTATTTAAAGATAGAGATGTCCCATTTTTCACCAATCCATTAACACTAAGAGTTTCAGAAATCTTACTTGAAGATATGATTAAAATTTCCAATTATCCCTACCCTTTCGGATACAGGGAGCTTAAAAAAACTAGAAAAAACGCTTTATTTTTGAAAAATGGAGTACGCCAAAAAATAGATCATGAATTTTATCTTACTTTTTTCAGCGCAGGACATATCCCTGGAAGTGTTTCTATATTAGTTGAAGTCGATAAGAAGAAAATACTTTATACCGGCGACATCAACAACCAAGAGACAAACCTAATTTCTCCAGCTAACGCTCAGGATTTACCCGAGATAGATGCTCTAATTACAGAATCCACATATTCTGATAGAGAACATCCCTTAAGAGAAGAACTCGAAAAAAAATTTATAGAAGACACAGTAAACATCATTGATAACGGTGGAAGTGTTTTAGTTCCTGCTTTTGGAGTTGCTCGATCACAAGAAATTTTACTTGTTTTAGAAAAGTACAATTACAAAAATGACATTTACATCGACGGATTAGCAAGGAAAATTTTAACAGAGTATTCTGAATTTCCTGAATCTTTCCGGGATTTTACTCGCTATAAGTCAGCCGCGAAAAAAGCTCAATTTGTTTCTAAAGAAAAGAGAAAGAAAATAGGAGGAAAGTCGCAAGCTTTGATTATATCACCGTCGGGTATGTTGAAAGGTGGAGCTGCTATAGATTACATCCCAACTTTTTTAGATGATCCAAAATCTGCTGTTTTTTTAGTTGGGTATCAAGTAGAGGGGACACCTGGTAGAAAATTAGTTGATGAAAAAATCTTTGAGTTTAAAGAGAAAGGCAAAAGAAACTACCCATCCCGAGATATGTTTATCAAAGCAAAGTGTAAAATAGAATACTTTGACTTCTCAAGTCACGCAGATAAAGCCCATATAAACGATTATATTAATAAACTTAAATTCCGCAATAATTCCAAATTTGTGTTTTGCGTACACGGAGATGAGAAATCAACAACTTCCTTTGCTCACAATTTATCAAAAAAAAATTATAATTCTGTAGCACCAGAGATAGGAGAAAGCTATATCTTATAAAAAGTAATATTTTAAATCAAATTTCTAATTCTCTCGCAATTGTTTTTCAATCACGCTATCACAATTTTCTAAAAAAACATCTATTTTATTTATTGGTACTTTCGTACCTGCTGCTGGGGGATGTCCACCGCCCAGGGCGTCTAAATTCGAAAGTTCTAAAGCTTCTCTAATTGCTTCTGAAAGGTTTACACCCTTTTCCACAATACTTTTGTGAGCTCTCCCCGATATTTTGAACACTTCCTCGTCCTTTCTTTTTGCGCACCCAAAAATTGGTTTATTTATGTCAATAATACCACTTTTACTAAATATTAACATGGAAGCAATCGTACCCACAATGTTTTCAAAGATAACATTTTCGCCAAAAAAATATTGGATATTGTTTTTGTATTGGATTTTATTCTCATCCTTTAACCACGATAACGCTTGACCTAAAGATTTCTTATAATTTAATAAATGATCTTTTGCTTTGTTATAAGCAATTTTTCTATCTCCCATTGCTATAGCAATTCCTAAAGATGCGTTATCACTCCTTCCACATGAATTCAAAAGATACGCAAAATCATTTAAATCATGCAATTGCGATCCCACAATTTCATTCTTTAATACATACTTACTTACGATAAGCTTCTCAATAATTTCAGAAGGCTCTATATCTAACTTAAGAGACATATACTCTATAATAGCAGAAGAAACTTTTTGTTTTTCTTCTTGATTAAGGTCGTTCAGTGTTTTTATATTTCCTTGCGAAGTTTCCATTAAAATTCCTAATGATTTTAAGAATTTTAGCATTTTACTTGTATTACCACTTAATCCTGGAAGAGATATTTCACTTGAATATGAGATTGCTTCATTTAAAGGCTTAATCGATGAAAAATTTAAATCGTTGCTTACTTCAAGTAAATCTGCTTTGGTGGCATGTTCTAAAATTACAGCATTTAATCCAATAAAAGAATTATTAGGGCCTCGACATTGAACATCTCCCGTTGCTCCTACAAGTGCAATAGGGGATAAATCGAAATTTTTCTGATTTAAAGATTTTACAAAAAAATAACACATCCCCGCCCCTGAAATTTCACCGCTACCATCAAATTCGTAAAAATAAGGGTTGATGTGCCAAGGTCTTGAATTAGAGAAAATTTCTTTAATTTTACTATCGTTTTTATCTGAGACATTTTGAGGCAAATGGTGATCCAAAATAATAAAAGGAACATTATTATCGAGATTATTCAGCTTTTCAGTGAGCTCTAAATACTGACCGCTTCCAAAATCAGCAAAGATTAAGAATTTCTTACTATCTTTAGAATTTTCTGCAATTTTTATTATCTCTTCTCTTTCCAATTGTTTTAAAACGGTTATCTGAAATGGAATCTTTTCTCTATATAAAGCTTTTCCGAGAATCGCTCCAGCAGATAATCCATCAGCATCAAGATGGGTATAGATATGTACGGTTGATTCTAATTTTTGTAGATGGTCTATAAACCAATTTTTAGTCTTTTTAAGATCGGAATTTAATAACTCAAGGTTTTTTGTTTTTTTATTCATTTTTTATAAAATTTTAAAATAAACTTAATTTAATATATTAAAATAAGATTTTAATAATAAATACTCAATTAAAAAAAATATTAAGTGAAAAATATGACACACCACATTAAAATAAACGAGTTAGCTTTAAGACTTGTTAATAAAATAATAGGAAATAAAGACTACTATAAAACAGAAATAATTCAATATGATAATGGAGCAACCGTCTTAGATATGACAAATGCATCTTGGAACGGAGGAAAATTAGTTGGAGAAATTTGTATGGGTGGGTTAGGAACGGTCGATTTTGCATCTTATAAATTAAGCGAACATTATATACCGTGTGTTAATGTTCATACCTCACAACCACTGATATCTTGTATGGCGTCACAATTAGCTGGATGGAATGTAAAATTAAAAAAAGAAGTTGAAAAGGACGGACAAATTAAAAAAAAAAAAGTATTTGAATCTTTGGGATCAGGACCAGCCCGAGCAAAAAGTAAAGTTGAGAAATTATTTGATGAAATTAACTATGATGATGAATCTGATTGTGCCATTATCGTTTTTGAAACCCCAAAACTACCAACTGAAGAAGTAATGGCTTTGGTAGCCGAAAAATGCAGAGTTGGACCCGATAAAACGTATGCGCTTTGTGCTCCTACAGCGTGTTTAACCGGCTCTATACAAGTAGCTGCGAGAATAGTCGAAACTGGAATGCATAAATTACACGAAATCAAATTTCCTCTTGATGTCATTAAGGATGGTTTTGGAACGACAACGATTGCCCCGATTGCGAAAGACGACCTTGGAGCCATGGGGCGAACTAATGATTCCATCATAGCTGCGGGTATGACGTATTATACTATAGAAGTTGAAAAAGACGAACAAGATGATTTATTCGAATTACTGAAAAAAGCTCCTGCTAATACCTCAAAAAGTTATGGAAGACCATTTTTAGAGACATTTAAAGCAGCTGATTACGATTTCTATGCAATTGATCCTGGTTTATTTGCTCCGGCAACTTATACTGTAACAAATATAAAAACCGGAAAGAGCGCTACTGTTGGTGAAATTAACCATAAATTATTAAAGGAGTCCTATAATTTAAACTAGAAGTTGTTTTGTAAATTTATCTTCTAATTTCTTTTAATTTTATTTGTAATCAAACTAAAATTTAAAAATTAGTTAACTCGTGTTGATATTTTAATATCTCTGCATCAGAAATATCTTTGTCAAATTCTATTTCTTGAGGGACCCCCAAGTATGCACACGCAATTTTAGCAGCAGCAGCGATTTCCGCTTTTTTTAATGTTAATGAATATTCATCTACTGATTGTACTGGATCTTCATAATTTGTTCGACGAAGAGTACCTCTAGTTTGAAAATTTTCCTCGTAATTCGTTACATCATGGTTTTTCTTTTCTCTTAGCTGAAATGACCTCTCAGATTTCATTTTATACAATAAAGATCCCATTTTATCAGCAACATTAAAAGGTAGTTCATTATGCACTATCAATCTTATCATGTTGTTGATGTCAAAATAATTTAAAGTATCATATTTAACTCTTAAATAACTTTTTAAGTTATCTGGGTTTGCTTGACATTCGATTTCAGTCCAATCATGAATTGCTAGTCTTCTTCTAAAAAAAATCAATTCCCAATCTATACCGAGTTCTTTTAAAAATTCAAGTAGTTTATTGTTGTTTGGTTTTCTTGATTCTATTATTATAAATAACTGCAAACCATAATATTTATGTTCTTGTTGGAGAAAATATCCTCGTTGTTGCATAGACGCGAGAATTTTGATTTTGATAGAATAAATATCATCAGATACATCTCTCTTCTCACACTTTAAGTAAATCACGTTTCCCTCTTCAATCACATATTCACTATCTAAAAAGCCTAAGATACTTTCATCATTTTCTTTGATAAAATTTTTCAAACCGGTTAAAGTTGGTTTAACATCGTATTTTATTAAATCTTTTTCTCTGATTGAAACATAATCATTTTTACTTCCCCCTACTGCCAATTTGATGGAATGTAGCTTTAACTCTTTCTCTTCTCCAAAAACAATTTTAAACGCATCTATTAGTGGAAATACTTCTTCTTCCAATATGTTAAGATTAGCCATCGAACTTTCAAACGGTTGGGGATTCTCCGAAATTTTGTTTAGTACTGGTGCTTCAGATGCATCTACTTCAATATCATAGTCTTTTGCTAGATTCTTCCGAACGATACAGATTGATCTCCTTTTCTCGTTATACATAGAAAGAGTAGTTGAATTGTCAATAACCGCACGAAATTGTTCAGTGGATTTCTCTTCAGATCCTTTAGACTTAAGTTTTCTTTTTCCCATAAACGCAACCGACGAATAACGAGTGATTTATTCTTTCTCTGTTAAATTAAAAAAATAGCGTTCTTATAATTTTATGTATATGGAATTATAATAGTCTTTAAGATGGTCTTTTAGCTCTATTAATTACTTAATTTCTCTCTATTAAAAATAATAAAGACTCTTAATTTACTATTATATTAATTGCTTCTTAAAACTGAGAACGACATAGTTCTACTCAAAATATAGATAGGAAAAATTAGCTCATATAGGAAAGGACCGTTAAACAATGGTATTAAATTATTTTATGTATTAATCTAATTCCTCTTCTAAATAATAGTTTTCATCTTTTTTAATATACACAACTGTTGAGCCAAAATTATTACGAACCGTATATTTAGTATCGTCAACTTCTAATAATTCTATCGAATATGGTATTCTTCTGTTTTTTAGAATATCTTCAACAATCCTTTTTTCTTCTAAAGCATCCATATCTATAATTATCAAACAATCAAAAAAAATTTTTTGATTTTTGATAGAATTAGTACTTTTATTTTACTATTACTATTCCGAAGCCTTTCCTGTAATTAAGTGAATCTCTAATTTTAGTAAGCAAGTGTTTTTATAAGATTCTTCACTTTTAAAGAATCTTTTCTTTAATTTACTTGGATTATCTTCTAAATGTGTTAACATTATATCAAATGCATGCTTTTTTTCATCCAAGATTTCTACAAAAGTCATATCTCCCCAAAAAACAATGGAGCGGTATTTATGAGAGCAAGCCCTCTTAACATAGCCTAAATCCTCTAAGATTGTGCCACAAACTTTTTGATTTTCCTTTAAAAACTCTAGTTTTAATCCATTTTGAGCGCTATGAAAGTACAAGCAATTATTTATCTCGTCAAAACCATAACTAAGCGTTACGATATATGGTTCGTCGTTTCTACACATAGAAATTGTTGAAAACTTTCCGTTTTTCAAAATTTCCAAGTAGATTCTTTTATCTAAAATTTCCCTCTCCTTTTTTTCCATATGATATTTTTGCATAGCTATTACTCACCTAAATATACAAATTTAATATCGAAATTAACCATGATTAAAAATTACTGATTAGCAATAATTCCTCTGGATATTACTAATATTTAAAAAAATAGTTTCAATTTAAAAATATCACATATAAAACTAACGGTTTTAACGATTTTATTAAGAAACTGTGAAAATTTTAATAAAAGAAAGAGTTTAATTAGAAACAATTTAACTAGATATATGTCTAAATATATGTAATACTATTAATGATATTTATTAGGGGTCTACAGTCGTGGTTAAAAATATTCTTGATATTGGTTTTTTCAGCACTATGTATAGCCAAATCAACGGGACCGCTCACGCAGTAAGATTTCTATCCGAAGCAATCGCTAATCTTGGACACAATGTTCATGTCTTTGCACCAAGAATTCAAAATGGTTACAAAATACCGAAAACATTGCATTTTCACGAAATTGGAGGTGCTATTATTGGTCATAATACCGGTTTTGTTCTTAGTGCTCCTATACATAAAATATTTTTCTGTAAACATGACTATTTAGATGTTGCCCATATTCATACACATGCTGTTGTAGGGACAATGGCTATAAATTGGGCTAAATATTTGGGTATTCCAATGATAGGGACACACAATAGCCCAATGCAATACTATACTGCTCAGTATGTTCCCGTAATTGGGAAGCTATTAACAAAAGGCGACCTGATCTGGAGATACGAACGCCACATTGTCGATAAATATGATTTTGTTCATGTCGCTACAAAATCCAAAAAAGATTTACTACGAGATTATAGGTTCAAGGAACCAATTGTTTGCATGACCAACGGAATTCGCGACTTATATTACACAAATTTAAAAGAAAATGGAATTCGTGAGAAATATGGCTTAGAAGGAAAGAAAGTTCTTTTATACGCATCACGACTATCTCCTGAAAAACATCCTATAGATGTTATTAAAACCTTTAAAAGAGTTCATGATGAAGTCCCTGATGCTCATCTTTTGTTAGTTGGGAGTGCTGGACCTTCAAAGGACCAAGTAAAAAGAATAATTAAAAAGAAACAGTATAGAGATTTCGTATCTTATGCTGGAAGAGTTCCTTTTCCCGATTTATTAAAATTATACAATACTGCGGATTTAACTTGTTTATGGTCGTGGATTGAAGCTGAAGGACTTGTTTTGCTAGAAGCAATGGCTCAAGGAACTCCAAGTGTTGGAGCTAATGCATGCGGAATCAGTAATATAATTCGACACGGTAAAACTGGTTATTTAGCCAATAATCTTGATCAGTTTAAAGATTACATTGTTAAATTGTTAAAAAATGATGATCTTAGGGCTGAGTTTGGACAAAACGCAAAAAAAATTGCTCAAGATTATAGAGTAAATGAGATCGCAAAAACTTGGATTAAACTATACAAATTTACAATTGATCAACTTTATCCATTACGATACAATAAAGCCGATAGGAAAGTTCGTGTTGAATTAGTAAAAGAGTTTATACACCAATTACCTCATGTTACTTTTTAAAAATTATTCTTTAATCTAACTTCATTTAATTTAGACTGACATTTTTTACAGAGGTTTACTGATTTACTATCGATCTCTTCTATAATTTTTGAATATCGCATAACACAATCTGTGGTAAGACAGTGTTCAAGGCCAATAATTAGATGTCCAATTTCGTGAATTACCTCTTTAATTATCCTATCTCTAACTTTTAAGTTATATCCTGAATCTTCATTTAAGTGAGGAATCAAATTATGAGTAGATACTATAGCACACCGGTGATTAATATTAGATTCTCCAAATAAGAAGAGTAAACTCTTATCGTTACTTGAATAGAGAGGTAGGTCTGTAAGTCCTAAACCTACATTAAAATTGTGTTCTTTCATCAAATTCTTAATAATATTGTATAATTTATTAGTTGGTTGGAGGATTACCTTTTTAGAAGCTTGCTTTAACAAATTATGTTCTTCTCTAATCTCACTTTCATACAAAACTGAGGGAATTTTGGTTTCGCCAATAAATAGAATTTCATAAAAAAATGAGTTGAATATTTTATTAATATAAAAATCTATTTTCGTTAAAATGGATGGTGAAATCTTTCCAATAAAAATAATTCCTAAATAGCTCGGATAAACGTGTTTTATAGAGGGATATTGATTTGTTGGTAATGGTAATTCTTGATTAATAAAAAAATATTTAGTGTTTTGATATTTTGACATAATTTCATTATTTTACAATACGTTTATCCAACTTGATAATTCATTATTATTATATATTTAAATTATTAATTATTTTATTAATTTAAATTATTTTTTCAATAAACATAATCTTTGAAGCAATGTCTAATAACCCAAATTCAGTAAAAGTTCGAAAGGACGACCAAGATGAAGAGCAAGATTTTTCAGAAATTGAAGAAGGACAAAATGGAATTATCAAAAAGGATATTATTCCACATTTTTTACCAACGTACCGAATAAAGTTCAATTATTATTCAATTCCTATTGTTGTCGTAATAATCTTAGCTTCAATACTAGCGTATCTCACCTTCTTTGTTGCAGGAGTTCAAGTAGAAGAAAGTTACTTTCCTGAAGATGATTTGGGGCCTTTAGCTGTTCTATTAAACGGTGTAATTTTTACAGTAATTGCGGTTGTATCAGGATTTTTAATTGTATTTTTTATCAAAAAGCTCGGGATGGGTGTCTTAAAGTACCTTTTTGGAATAAGTTTCGGTTTTGTTAGTTTTTTCATTACCTTAATGTTTTTAGATGTTATTATTTACTTAATTTTCATCCAATTTCCTGAGACTACATTTGTTTATAGACTGTACCTTCTTTTTACGAATTTGTATATACCAATTGGAACAGCTATTTCTGTTTTCTTTCTTCTGTATAAATACTTCACTTCAAAATCTATAAAAACTAAAAATTTTATCGTCCTCTATATCAGTCTTTTGATAAGTGCTTCTATGAGTATTGTTTTACCTTTTTGGAGCACTCTCGCTATTTTGGTTGGGATATCTTTTTGGGATATTTTTGCCGTCCTCTATAAAAAAGGGCCAATTAAGGAAATGATAGAGTTAATATCAGAGAATGATAATGAAAACAAGATGGAAAAAGCAGAAATGAAAGAGCAAATTGAAAGCGGTAATGCTATTTATGATACATCTAATTTAGAAATTGGAATTGGAGATCTAGCTTTTTATGGTTTACTTACTTCCAGTGTACTGTTATTCACGAATAATATTATAATTGCAGCTTTAACTACAGTAGCAATCGTAATTGGAACAGGAATTACTATCTCGAGATTGAAAAAGAATAGGATTTTACCAGGACTTCCGATTTCCATATTTTTAGGAATTGGCACTTTTTTACTATCTCAATTAATAGTAACAATCTTTTTTATATGAGTTGTGATTTCTTATCATAAACCTATATAAAATTCATTTATCTCATTATTTTCCAATCATAAAGGTGTAATAAGTTATAGTAGATATAAGTAAGGTTAAAACGATTTCAATTATCGGAGCCGGAACAATGGGTAGGGAAATCGCTCAAGTTGCTCTAATGTCAAATATATTTAATAAAGTTTACATAAACGATACTAACGACAACGCTTTAAAAAATGCTAAAACCTATATACTAAATGGCCTTAACAAGTTGGAATCCAAGGGTTTATTAGCGCAGGGGTTAACAACGAATGAATTAATTAAAAAATTAATTCTCGAAAAAAATTTAATATCCTCAATTAAAGACGCAGATATTGTTGTTGAAGCAATACCCGAGATAATGGAATTAAAACAAGAACTGTTCGAAGAATTAGGCCAATACGCTCCAGAGCACGCTTTATTAGCGACAAACACATCGACTATGAGCATTACCAAAATCGCAGAGGCATCAAAAAGACCTGAACGAGTAGTTGGAATGCATTTTTTTACTCCTATTCCTTTGCTCAGGCTAATTGAATTGATAAAAGGAGAAAAAACATCACAAGAAGCTTTTGATTTAGGTGTAGCAATCGGTCAAAGGTTACCCGCAATCAAGGGTAAAAGATATATCGCAAAGATAGAAAAAGAAAGTCCAGGATTCATAGTAAATCGCCTAACTATTACGGCCAATCTCTTATTTAATTGGATTTTAGATATGGCTACTGAAAAAGAGATTCTCTACGAGAAAATCGATAACGATTTCGTGGCTCCTCCTGAATTAGGTCCATTTGCTAAGTGGGATTATTTAGGTTTAGATGTTATTTGCGACGTAATGAATTATTTTGTCAAAGAAATATCTCCTGAATTTGCTCCCGGTAAAACGCTTACAAACCTTCTAAAAGAAGGTAATTTGGGAAGAAAATCGGGTGAAGGTATTTATGAGTGGGTTGAAGGAAAACCTAATCGTAAAACTAATGAAAAAGCAGGCTTATTCAACCCAGAACATTATTTAGCAATTCAATTAAACGAAGGATGTAGGTTATTAGAGGAAAAAATTGTTTCTGGATATAAAATAATTGATGATACAATGTTAGCAGGAATGGATATGCCAGGACCATTTGGGGCTGGGAAAAATAATTACGAAAAATGGTCATTAATGCTAGAAGACCTCGCTGAAACAACCCAAATAAATTATTTTAAACCGTGTGACATGATGAAATCTGGAGCTTTTCTTAAACTTAGAAAGTAATTAATTTTTAAATCTGAAGTTCACGGTAGATACGAAAATAAAACTAAAGTATGAAAATTAAATATCCTAAATCTTTATTTGAAGTATATAAAAATTAATTTTAATTCTATATTTTGAGCGAGAAAAATACAACCCCTAAAACGGGATTTGATAAAATATTAGATTTCTTTAACAATAATCTCGCAGTTAATCATCCCATCGCAATCGCAGAAGTTGTTGAGCGAACTGGATTTTCTTGGAGTTTTGTGAAAAAGACCTTAGCTAAGATAAAAGACGATTACGATGGATTTTACTTCGAAAAATCGGGGAGTACGTGGATTATATGGAAAGACCGAAACCATATAATTAAGAAATTAGATGAAACATGTTCTCGATTTTTAGTAGATGATGAAGAGGAATGCTAAAATCTAAGTCACATTTTAGATTTCGCGAGCTTTCTAAACTTTTTCCCCGATAAGTATAAAATACAGCAACCAGAACAGACTGGAAGGAGGTTATATTGACTAAAATAACTTCGAAATTTCTGAAATTTATCTCCATTCCAGATATCGCAAATTTTTTTCTCGTTTAAATTTCCTAGAACAAGATCGTAAAAAATGTGACATGGTGCGACATCACCTGAAGCTGTTATATCAATCGAAGTCAAAGGACTTAAACAGGTTTTATAAATATCCGTCATTTCTTCCCATTTTGCCCCTAAATATGCTTTAATATTAACTTGTGAAAATGTTGGTGGTAGAAGTAAATAATTCTTATGCATAGAGCATAATTTCGCAATGACTCTCTTAACTTGGCGGGACAATTCTTCCGTATCTATATTTGCAAAATCTTCGGGCGATCGGACCATGGCTTTCCAATACTTATCAGAACTAATTCCAAACTCAGACTTTAGGAATTTTGCATAAGATTTACCCATACTTTCAGTTAAAAAGTTCTGCATCTGAATTGTAACCCAATCTATTTTGTTGAGGTCGAGATCCTCAAGAAATAACTTCTCAAGTGAGGTGTAATTGTCATTTGTTATCGTGTATATTAAACTGATAGTTGGTTTTTTTTTCCCCGCTTTTTCTCTTTCATTGTACAGCGTTTCTATACCTTTAATGGCTTTAGCATAACTTCCCTTTCCTCGCTGGATATCGTTAACATCTTGTGGGCCATCTAGTGAAACTCTTATTGAATCGAATCCAGTCCGCACTAACATTGAAGCATTTTTAGCTAAGAGTGTTCCATTAGTAGGTGTGTCAACAATTGAGCCCGTCTTTTTGATCCTAATTATTAACTCTTCTAAGAACGGATATGTTAAAGGTTCTCCACCAAATAAACTATAAAAGGGCGTTACAGAACTTAATTCTGATATTATCTTTTTTGCTAATTCGAAATCCATAACAGCGGGTTTCTTTCCTGACAAATTATTGGAAGATGTGCCCGTTTCTCCCCAAAAATAGCACATCTTACATCTTAGATTACAGTTCTCGGTTAAGTGGAGCGTTACATTGCGTGGTAAAGAAGAATATTTAAGCATAGAAAACTAAATAAATAATTCTATAAAGTGTTTTAACTGGTAGAAGCATGTGTATAATTTAAATAAATATGTTTAATCTCATAAGGCTCTAAAGACTAATCTACAATGTTACTAAGTGATTTTGGTGGGTTAGCCGAAAAATATATCTGAATAGAAGGAATATCGAGCTCACTTAAAGCAGCAGCATTTTTACACGATGCTACTAAGATGCCATCCTGATTGATTTGTTGTATTAAGATTAATCCATTACTACAATCAACCAAAATTCGTTTTAAATTGCTCTCCGTTATCTCACTAGTAAGTTCTTGACCTATATATTTCAGAGCCGTACACATTCCGGATACAAGAGTTTGATCGGTAAGCCCAGTAATAGACGATGCGAGAGCAATTGGTAATCCTTCATTATTCACAACAATGAGATCGTTTATTTCATCATTTTCACTACACAAATATTCTAAATATTCTGCTAAATCAGAATTCATGAACATAACCTTGGTTTTCGCTTAGAATTATTTAACCAGAATATATTAAGAAATTTTGATATATATGTCTTTGTGTTGAGAATGATTTTTAAAAGTGAAGCAGATTTTCGTCAGATTATGAAATTCAATAGATTAAATATATCAATTATATATAATTCGCCACATATTTTAATGTATTATTCTTGAATGTTCATTATATGGAGAGTGTGAAATTTCGTTTAAGGTTTAAATGTTATGATTTATTTTACTACTCAATAATAATTGAATTACTAATAGAATTTTAATCGTATAAGTGTGATTATTGAATGAAGATTGAAAAATCAAGTCAAGATCTTGAAAATGAAGTTATTTATGGAGGATTGTGCATTCATTGCGGAAGTTGTAACGCTTTCTGTCCACACATGGATTTTAATAAAGAAACGGGGTTAGCATATGTAGTAGATGAGTGTGCTGAGACTGTAGGTTTGTGTTATAATGCATGTCCCCGCAGTTTTCTACCGATTTCTGAAATCGAGCAAAAAATGTTCGGTCAAACACGCGTTGATTTAGGAGTAGGAGTTTATAAGGATATAATCCAAGTAAAATCTAAAAATAAAGATAAAATTCTTTATAATTTAGTCTTAGCTGCTTTCGAATCTGGAGTAACAAAACATTTTGTTTTAGGAGAACCTAAAAGCCAAAAACCACCTGTGTCCTTTCCTGTGGTTGTTGACAATGCAAACGATGCGAAAAAATACATTCCCGAAAAAACTATGGACATGGCCGGTCCTTTGGTTACAGGAATTGGTCAAGCTTACCTAGACAGGAAACGGGATATTGGTATTCTCGGAAACCCTTGCCATCTTCAAGGGCTTGCTAAGATACTAACAAGCGATTTTAACACAGGAGCGGAAAGAACAACTCTAAAAATAGCCTTTGCTTGTTCCTCTGGTGGAATGGCAGGTTGTAAATATTGTACTGATTTTTCTGGTGAATTTTCAGATATTTCTTATAGCCCTTGGGGCGCTCCAAAAGGCTCAGAAGAAGCATTTTTAATAATAAGAACGGATATTGGGCAAAAAGTTGTAGATCATGCAATAAATAAAAAATTGATCGACATAACGAGTAAGGAACCAGACCTTAGCGAGATGAAGAAATTCCTTAATAGGAAAAGAAGGAAAAACTTTATAAATTTACTAGGCAAAGATTTAATTACAGCTAAATATCTTCAATTAAATATTGATGAATTTAGAGATATTCTTGAATAAGAGTTATAAATGAGTTAAATTAACTCTCTTTTTTTTAACATTGCTTCTACTAAAGTTTCAAAAACATTAGAATTATTATCTCCATTTTTAGAGCTAGTTTCTATCAGAAAAGGTATATTGTGTTCGTTCTTGAATTCTTCTGCTTCTTCTTTTTTTACAGTTCTTCTTGAGTCTGAAAGATCGGCTTTTCCTCCAACCATGATGAAAATTGGATCTGTCGTATTCTCTTCCACGACATCGTACCATTCTTGAAGGTTCTGAAAACTAGTATATCTCGAAATATCATAACAGAGTAAACAACCTTGAGCTCCTCTAGAATAGTTCGGTAGGAAGAATCTGAATCTTTTCTCGCCAGCAAAATCCCATATTTGAAGTTTAATATCAATATCACCCTTCGTTGTGCTCCATGTCAATAGATCAGTTCCAATTGTAATTTTCATTGGTACGAAATTACCAGTAATTAATCTCTGTATCATAGTGCTCTTTCCAACACCACCATCACCTACTACAACGATTTTAAATAAAAACTGGCGTTTCTGATTAGATAGTTGTGACATTTTTAAGAAATTTACTGTAAGTTGTTTTAGATAGATTGTATTAATAATATGTTTTTTTTTTAAAAACTTTTATTCAATATTTTATTCACTACTGAAATCTCTATAGTATTTGTGATTTATACTTTTTAATGTTTCAATAATATTGTTTTGCTTGCTTTCTGGCAATAGTTGGAGCTTTTCTATTAATTCAGAGGGATTTATGCTCGAAATATTTTTATAAATAAGGTAAAAAAGTAGGATAGCCACCAGTGGAGAAATTACTACAATTAGAAGTGAACTTAGTGAGATTTTCAAGGGTAATGAACTTTCGATTCCAGTCCCTGGAAGGATGTACATAATTCCAAGAAAGCCATTAATTTCAGTTAGGGTTACTATTACTAGGTTTAAAATATTTAAAAGGACAAATGTACCTAGGTTTATTAGGTAAATTAGCTTAAAATTTTTAAGATCTAGTTTATTTACTAATATCTCCGAATTTATTTCAATATTGCTTTTGGTTTCAATTGTTATTTTGGAATATTTCCAAATATCAATTAAGACCCAATAAAATCCAAATGTGTAAATGAAATTAAATATAATATTGAAAAAAACCCCATAAGTCTGAATGAGTTGGGGATGATAATATGATTCACCCCCAATCCAAAAAAGTAATATCAATTGTAATACCGTAGTAAAAATCAATCTATTAGCATGTTTTCTTTCTAATCCAAGAGGATTGTATGTGATTGCGTTATCAAAAATTGATAATCTCCATTTATTAGCATTAATTAATCGAAAAAATAGAGAAAAAGTGTATGTTATTAACGGAAAAAGCAATAAAAAGATGTTTTTCCAAGACTGAGCCAAAATAAAGAGGTAAAATATAACAAAAATAATCAAATCGCGGAGTAAAGACTCATTTAGTAATTCTCTTAAAAGCAAAAACTCTTGCTTAGTATTCTTTTCTCTCATTTTTTTATAAAATTAAGCATTAATAAATAAATTTATTAAGTCTTTACAAATATAAACTCTTTACAAATATTAACTCTTACTTCAAATTAAGAATACAATATAACCAACGAATATTATTATGAAATTTTGCCCAAATTGCGAAAAAGTACTATATCCTACTAATAATCGACTTTATTGTAAAGGTTGTTCTCTTTATTATGTCCTGAAAAAGGGTAGATTAGAAGTAAACAATGACAACGACTTTTTGAGCGAAATTAATCATGTAAATTTTGATGATAACAACTCTAAAGCGGAGTATAAAAAAAAATCAGATAAAGATACGAGTAATTCAAATCCTCAAAAAACCAGTTACCTAACCTTTTTTCCTTATGAGCATTTTAGAAGTGAGCAAGAGAATATTATAAAACAAATCGAAAAAGCTTCGCTGGAAAAAAAAAATTCTTTACTTGCAGCACCGAACGGGACAGGTAAGACCATTATAGCTTTAAGCGCCATGTTGCCCATAGCAATTAAAAAAAATTTAAAGATAATATATTTATGTCGCACCCACTCCCAAAACACTCGTATTATCAAGGAACTTACAAAAATTTCTAATAACTTGAGAAATAATGATATTAATATTAAGGTTAACGGACTTTCTATTCGGGGAAGGAACGAAATGTGCCTTAATGAAGTACTTTTAGGTTTAAAACTTAATCCTAGAGAATCAATGGCTGTGTGTTCAGATTTAAGAAAAAATAGGAGCTGTAAGTTTTTTCTCAACCTAATTAAAAAGAGAGATCAATACGATAATTTAATTAATATCGCTCCTGAAATTTTCAATAAACCCGTAGATGCTGAAGATTTAATCAAATTTTGTGACGACCAAAAATTGTGTCCTTATTTTTTGAGCAAATTTCTCTTAAAAGATATGAGGTTGATAATATGCAATTATCAATGGTTATTCAACCCATTTATCCAGCAGAATTTTTTGCAATTTATAGATAAAGAATTAACTAACTGCATTTTAATTTTTGATGAATGCCATAATATTATTGATGTAGCAACTGATGTTAACTCCCGTAGAATAACCCCGTATACGCTTAGGTTATGTTTAAAAGATCTTGAGATATATCGTTCACCAACTATTATGCAAACTTTCGTGAAGGCTCTTATAAGTCACTTAGAAAAAAAGAAGAAAAGTCTTAGTTTTGAGAAAGAAATAGACGCTGAGAGATTCTTAGTTCAAGTGTATTCTATCTTGCGCATCGAAAATTTAAATGAGTTTGAAAATTTCGTTAATGATTTGCTTGATTTTAGTGAATCTATTCATGAAGAGAAATTAGCTAATGGGGACATTTCAAGAGATTTTTTAGGTTCTTTAGCAGATTTCTGGATAAAATGGATAAGGTGTTATCTACTGGAAAGTTATTTCTTTTGTTATAATATCAAGAAGATTAAAGGGAAATCTACCATCTCTATAGAAATAGTTGCATTAGATCCTCGAGAAATTGCTATTCCTATTTTGAAAGAATGCTATACCAGCTTACATCTTTCAGGAACCGTAAATCCGTACGTATATAATAATTTGATGGGTTTACAACAGAGTGGAAAAAGTTACAAGGGCATAATAGCGGATTCTCCATTTCAAAGACAACATATTAAGGCTATTATAACTGAAGGTGTTGATACTCGTAGAAAAAATCGAAATCCTCCAATGTTTAAAAAGATGCTCTCTAAAATTGAAGAAGTTATATGTAGCACCCCAGCAAATGTAGGCATATTTTGTGCATCGTATAAAATTCTAAATGCCTTAGCTAATAACGGTATTGAATCCATTGCTATGAATTACGACAAGAAATTATTTATAGAGGAACCTGGTCTTTCTGCCTCTGAAAACGCTTATTTAATAAACGATTTTAAATCAACAGCTTCTAAGCCCCGTAATGGAGCAATTTTGTTAGGCGTGTGTGGCGGACGAAATTCAGAAGGAGAAGATTATCCTGGTGACCATATGAACTCTGTAATCATCGCTGGATTCCCTTATCACTTACCTACACCTCGTGTTGACGCTAAAATTAAATATTACGATAAGGTTTTTAACGATCAAGGATGGAATTTTGCTTATCTTTATCCCGCTATTCAACGGGCAAATCAAGCTGCTGGGCGCCCGATAAGGAAGTTAAAAGATAAAGGGGCTATAATTTTTATGGATTTTCGCTTTAAACAAAAATCCAAATGGATTGCTGAGTGGATAAGAAAGGAATTAGAGCTTATTCCAGATAAGCCTAATATTCTCTTCCAAAATCTAAAAGTCTTCTGGAAATCTAATTAGTTTTTTCTCACCATTAAAAGATTGAGGGATAAAGAATTGGAGAGAGAAGTTTATTATTGATTATCAATACATATACTCCTTTTCTGTTCAAATAACAGTTAAAGCTTAGGAATTTAAATTTTCGTATAAAAGAGCTAATTTTTTAGAAACCAAACTCCATGTAAAGTGTTCTTTCACCCTTTTATAACAATTTTCTTTTAGAGTATAAAAAAATTGAGGATTTAGAAGAATGTGTGATTTTATAACCTCGTCAGGAATTTGATTAACGATCTCAAGCGTATCTGTGTCAAATATTGTGTGATTTTCAGAAATATTAACCAAATGAGCGACTTCTTGAGATTTAAACAATGATATTAGAGCTTTTGCGAATTGATCAGGATTATCTTTATCAATTAAAATTCCCGTACCCGTTTTTGGATTCATTACAGCATCAACCATAGTTTCTTGCAAACCTCCTACCTTTGTGGCGATAATCGGAATTTTGCATGCCATCGCTTCTAGCGCCATAATACCAAAAGGTTCCCATCTCGATAGAGCACAATAAACATCCGCAGATAAATGTGCTAAGTAAAAAATGTCTGAAGCTACACCAAAAATGATTCTGATGTTCTGAGGATATTGTTTTACGAATTGTGAATAAGCTTTAATTTCATTTATACTATAATCCGTAGGTAGTATCAAAAAAAGAAATTTAGCGTTAGGTAGGACTTTCAAAACTTCTGGAACAGCTTCAAAAATAGTATCAAATCCCTTTTGGGGTGAAATTCGGCCTGTTGTTAAAACTAATGGGCCCGAATCCAAAAAAGCTTTAATGTTACCGTTTTTGACGAGTGGGTTTCCATTCGAAATTTCATTTATAGTGTTTAACACGTTTTGGGAACTAATTAGTGGACTTTGGCTGAGATTTCCGATTTTATATTCCAACAGAAATCTCTTCATATTCTGTTGATTAATTTCAGTATTGTCGGTAATTTGCAGAAAACTACGAATCTCTTTCCCATGAATCTCAATAACCTGATTAAAAATTTCATAATAATCCCAATCGCAACCATCCCAAATAAAATCCGCTTTAAATTCTATTAATCCCTTTCCACATTTTGGAATGATATCCGAATTTAAATACGACTCGCTTACAGTAGTCACCATATCCGAAATAATCGCTCCGATTTTTTCAACAATAGGCATTCGAAATTCTGTTCCTTTATTTTCGTCGAATTGAGATATTTGTAGAATCTGGTTCAAGTTTAACATTTTAAATCCGCTGCTAAGCAGTACCCTGATCGAAGTGTCATCTATCGCACAAATTTTGTAAAAATTATATTCAAACCTAGGCCTTGTCATTAAGTGTATAGTTAGTATTGATGCAACTTTCAACCCATTTCTTGCTAACACTTGTTTCATTCCGAAAAAGGGCAATACTACGTGATAATCGTGTAAATGTACTATGTTTGGTATTCTTTCTTCTTTATTTTCAATGAAATAGCGTACCAAACAACGAATTCCTAGACTAAATAGCGCAATTTTCCCCATTATGGTATTTGGATTATATACCGTGTTGTCATCTAAAAATTTTGAGGTAAATGAATTTTCGCCGGATAATAAAATTATTTCAACGTTTTCTTTTTTAAATTTATAAAACGAGATGTTATAACTCGCTACTCTTTCTTCCATTCCAAACAGCGTAGGGTTTATAGTTCCAACACAGGTGAAGGGTAGTTTTTCTAAAGCGTATTTATTCTTTAAATCCTCAACCTTTCCATGTGAGGGCATAAATACGGTAATATTGAACTGTTTAGATAAATGTTTAGCCTGATTTGCTGGTACTTCTGCAAGTCCTCCAACTTTTGCTACACCGGCATACTCAAATGAGAAAATCCACACGCTTTTCTTATTTTTCATCAATTTAACTCATTTTTTTTGAAACATGAATTACAGAAAAAAGCCTATGTAATCAATAATTGTATTCATCTGATTATTTGACTTAAAATGTTATTTTTATAAAAGGTTAATCAAAGTGATAATTGTTTGAAACATTAGTATGAATAAAAAAATCAATTAAAAAATCCGATTAAATGAGTTCAATGTTTAATTTGTAAAGTTGGTGATTTGTTTCATCACTCCAATACTTTCAGATCTAACCCCTCACTTAATCAAATTATAAAAACTTTCTATCATTTTTTCTAAGATATAAAGAAATTTATATGTATATTAGGAGGAAATAAAATGTGTGATACTTTAGTAGCGTTAGGAAACTCTACGGAAGATGGTAATATAGTATTCGGAAAAAATAGCGATAGACCTCAATCTGAAGCTCAATTAATAACCTTCAATCCAAGAATGAGTTATTCTAAAGGAGACCAAGTAAATTGTACGTATATTTCTATACCACAAGCAAAAGAGACAGCTGCGTTAATTATGAGTCAACCGTTCTGGATGTTTGGTTGTGAAATGGGTTCAAATGAACATGGTGTCGTAATAGGAAATGAAGCAGTGTATTCAAAAGAAAAATATCAAGAAACAGGGTTGTTAGGTATGGATTTGCTCAGGTTAGGTTTAGAACGAGGTAAATCTGCAAAAGAAGCTCTGGAAGCAATTACAGATCTATTAGAAAGATATGGTCAAGGTGGAAGTTGTGCTTACAACCAACAAGGATGGATTTATCATAATTCCTATATTATTGCAGATAATAACGAAGCATTCGTTCTAGAAACGGCAGATAAATGGTGGATTGTAGAGAGGGTCAAAGAGATTAGATCGATTTCTAACAATTTATCTATAAGAGGTAAAGGAGATATGAGACGAAAAGGTATTATCCAACATGCTATCGATAGGGAGTACTGTAGAGATGATGATGGTTTTGACTTTGCGATGATTTTTTCAGATCCACAGATCCCAAACGATTTTTCACCACATTCACGAGATGGATGTACTCTTAACATGCTAAAGGAAAATAGAAAAATAATAACACCTTCTTTAATGATGGATTTTTTAAGAGAACACGATGTAGGTATTTGTATGCATGGATCTTTTCAATCAACTGGTTCTCAAGTATCTCATCTAAAAAAGGACGTAAAAAATTCAGTACATTGGTTTACTGGAGGCTCACTGCCATGTTTAAATATATTTAAGCCTTATATTTTTCCCGGTGAAGGTCAAAAATTTTCAGTAAAGAAATCAGGACCTTATACCGAGCTCGATCCTAAGTGGTTTTGGTCAAGACACAAAGAATTCATTAAACCATACAAAAAGCGTTCAATAAAACCAGAAAAACAAATCTACATTGATAAATTAGCACAAATTGAAAAAGGGTTGATCATAGAAGAGCAAACAATCACAAATCAAGCATCATCTTTAACAAAAAATGAATATCTGAATAAGTACATTGATTTAAATAAAAAGGCATGGAAATTAGCAGAAAAGCAGATTGAATAGATATCTTCGACTTTTTTCTAAACTTTATCGTTAATTTCATTTAATAATTTCTTCGCATAATTTTCTATATAAGCTCCACACAGAGGACTAAAGCACATAAATGGTTCATACCCTCCTTCCTTAATATACATTTCTAGTGGGAATAAATAACCTATCCAATCTTGAGTATTTTGGAAAATTAATGTGTTTTCCTTTTTAGTTGGGGCATAAGAAATTAAATTTTTACCAATATCTTCAAATAATTCGCCGGGAATCGTTATTATTCCAAATGTATTGCCACTATCCGCCGTAAATTTAATGAAATGAATTACTGTTTTACCATAATTTTTTAAATTTTTGCGTTCAACCGTAAAAAATGGAAAGTTAACAAACTTGTAATCAAACTTGGCTATTTTAAACAAGAAATATTTTTTTAATACCCACTTTACTTTATTTGAAAACCATACTTTTGAATAATATTTCGCATCTTTCTGGGGAATTAAAAATCTCTTCGTATTTATATCAACTTCTGTCAACGTAGAGTAATCCTTTTTAGGAATAGACTTAGCAACTTTTAAAGCTTCTTCTCCAATCGAATAACCTATTTTTTTAGTATGTTTGTAGGTTCCAAGCTGATCGTAGGATATTGTTTTGTCTTTTTCTATTTTTTCTAGGTTAGTCACTGAGGTTGTTATTGGATTTAAATCACCTGACGGACCGTTAAAATAAATAGCTTTAATGCTTCCGCTGGTTAAATCATCAATTATAGAAATTACCCTCCCTGGAAAATCAGCAGATAACTTATCATTTTTATATGAAAGCGTGGTCGGATGACAAGAATAATTAATTATAATCCCTATTATCTTATTGTCTTCTAATTTTTTAAAAGCAATAACCCCTAAATCAGGTAAGACTTTCCGAGTTGGCCATCTTCGATTAAGCACAATATCAGGGTTAAAACTTTCTTTTTTCCAAGCTATTGTACATGGCTCTAGATCCTCAAATAATTTACTAACCATTCTCACAATTCTATTTGTTATCCGTACGATAAATCTATCATTTTTGTTATCGGCAAACATCACCCCTTTTATGAATCCTAATGCTCCACCGGGATAATAAAACTCACCCGTAAGATCAAATGAGGAATGGGTGTGAGTGGCATGCAGAAATATTTCATCTGGATTTAACGACTTAAATTTTAAAATCAATCTCTTTTTAATATACTCAACAATCGAAAGGGGTAATTTTAATATATCAACCGAAATCATTAATAAATAATTATTATTATTACCATTATTTATGTTTAGTAAAACACCATAAGCATGAATATCGTCCAACTTTCCTAAGCAGGGATCTTTGCGAGAATAACCTGCCATGGGTTTTCCTATAAAATCCTTTGGTGTAATTTTTGTACTATTAAACGCAACTTTCATTGGATTATATTAAATGGGTTTTGCTCAAAAAGTTTTCTTTTTTAAAATCTACGATAAAAAGAACTGCATTTACGAAAATTTTTATCTTTTCAAATCTTTTCTTCTAGTAATTCAAATATAACAAATGGTTTTTTTATGGCTTTGAATAAATTAGACTTACTAGGACTTGAAGGGGTCATTTCCAATTACAAACAAGGTCGTCACACAATTCACCTAAAGCACTGTATAATCGTATTTCCAAATATTACTAACAGAAAAGAGGCTAATAAATTAATTGGAAGGACCGTTGTATGGGAAAGTTCTACGGGAAAGCAATTGAAAGGAATAATTACACGAGCACATGGTAATAATGGTGCTATTAGAGCTCATTTCAAAAAAGCCGGCGTTCCTGGGCAGGCGTTAGGCACAAAAATTAAAATAATTAAATAGGTCTTTTTCAATCGATTCTTATTTTTCTTTCTATGTATATCTGAATATTACATGATACGGGAATAATATAGCTTTTTTTATGTTTTAGAATTTCTTATTCTTCTGATAAAGCGATCAAAAATTGGTTGTTTTTAAATTTAAATAATTCGGTTTTAAAACTTATTATGTCGGAGCCACACTTCCAAATTTGCCGTTTCTGTCAAAGAAATGTTAAATTAGCGTATTATTGTGAAAGTTGTGGGACCAGCTGTTGTTCGGACTGTCTTCACGAAGAAAAAATTAAAACATTTGTTTGTCAAGATTGTGACTCAACAGATATAACTATTTCTGAATCAGGAGATAAGAAGATATGTAAAGATTGCGGTGCTGAGAACATAGAAAGTTCCAATCAGCTCCTAAAATCATGTCCAAAATGCCATTCGAACCAAATTGTAAATATCTATGAAAAAAAAGAAGATTTAGAAAAACATTTTTTGGAGCTAATTAAAAACTCAAGAGGTTTCATAACTCCCTTAAGAGATTTATTAGGGTCTTTGTATCGATTAAAACAAAAAGTTATAGATGCAAGAGCTCCCCCTGTTAGGTGTTTTCACTACCCTACTATGGAATTAGATCTATTAGCTCTCTTCAAGTTATTTATATATGCGAAAGAAAATCTTATAGAAAAAATTCGTAATTTTCTTCAACATCTATCGCTTAATAAAGAATATTTTTTTGATATTTACACGCAACAAAATTCGAATATAAAGATTATTGAAGATATTTTAGAGAATTTAACGAGAAGCTATAATTCAATAAATTCTTTTATAGCCAATAATGTAAAAACAATTAGTACGAGCGTCGAGACTCTTTCAAAAAATCTCAATTTTATTGATAAGATAACATTTTATTTCATAAATTATCTAAAGTTTCTGAATCTAGCCGACGAAGAAAAACCCGTATATGCAATATATGCAAAACTATCTAACGGCCTTAATACTCAAGATAAATTCAAAAAAGATAAAGGAATTCTTTTTATAACTAATTTTGACCTTTCTTTTGTTCGTGAATATGGGAAGCGAAAGAAAAAGCAAGAGGGTATCTTTAAAGCTCCCGTAAAGGATTTAACCAAAGTTCAAATCAGAGGAAAAATTTTCAAGAAACTTTATATTGAGTTTCCTTACGGTAGATATGAATTTTCTCTTCCTCCCAACTCTGCTTCTAGAGTATTAGATTATATTTTACTCGCAAGAAGTTTTGACGAGACAATCGTTTACGATAAAGAGGCTGCTCAAAAACTTTTTAATATTGAGGTTGATTTGAGTGATCTAACGAACTTTATTGAGGAAGCCATCAATTCTTTCTTCAGTTTGAAATGTCAATATAATAATGTTAATCCAAATAATGGATTGGCTAATCACAGTCAGGTATCGCAGGCATTTAATCAAAACCCGAATTATTTGTCTAATATCACAGCAAGTCAGCCTTTGTATAATCCTTATCAAAATAGAAATCCCAATGATCCAAACTTTCCCTATTATTCTAATCCGAATTATCAAAATTTACCCGGAAATCCATTATTCCATCCTGGAAACATAAAAAACCCTGGAAATTCAAATTCAAATTACAATAACGTACCGATTAATCCTCCACCGATTTATAATCAGGACGAATTTTTCTTACAAAACTTAATCGATAACAATAGGATTCAAAATTACAAACCCACAAGTTTTAACAATGGTTTCGGAAATCGCATTACAAACGCGGAAGAAAAAAATTTATTGATGAGAAAATTAGAACAATTACAAAAATATGGCAGAATTTTTCCTAACGCACCACCCAATAACTCATATAACTTTGATGTTTTGAAAAACAATCCGGCATACTATGAGCCAATAGAAAGGGGTAGACGAATGCCGCAATATGACGATTATTCAAAAAATCACCTATCTGAATTATTCAATCGTGATTCTATTTCAAATTATCCAGATGAAAGGTCAAAACATTACTCAAAAAAGCATAGTAAAACAAGACGTAAAAAAATGTTTGACCTACAAAAAGAGAAATACAGCCTTGAAGAAACGCTAAAAACATTAGACTCTAAATTTGAATCCGGAAATATCTCCGAAATAGATTTCTTTAAAAACTTTAAGAATTTACAAAAGGAAATTTATATAATCGAGAAAAACCTTGAAGTTTTAGATGATGACATGGAAAATGACGAGTTTTTAAGGAATACACCAAAAGAAATTGACAGAAAAAGATATTACTCTTAAGTTCTACTTATACAATTCAATATGGCTATATTGAATCTAGCTCCCTTCCAACTCTTTTCGCAATTTATCTATCTCATCTTCAAGTTTTGCCTTTGTTTTTACTCCCGTTTCTTCTTCTATTTCTTCAAAATCTGAAATATAGGCAAGTTCATCGTCAGGGACCTCTGGCATTTGACCACCTTGTTCTAAAAGCATTTCAGTTTCAAGTTGGTTTAACTCGTCAGTTATATCAATTGCTAAATCAATTTCAGGATCACCAGCAAGAATTTCCGCAGACTCTTCTATTTCCGACACATATAGTTCAGAGTCCTCTGCGATTTCAGCAATCTTTTCGGGGGCAACTGTAGTAGCTATAGTCTGTAGTTCGTCCCTAATCCCGCCCATTAAGTCTCCCGTCATGGAAATCATCCTGCCCTCAGAAATTGCTTCGATTTGGCGTTCTATCTTAGATCGAATATTGTTTTGACGATCCACCTTCATTTGATACTGTTTATGTTGAATAAGGTAATTCTTAGCCCTGGTTCTCTCTCCTCTCTTTATCGCAATTTTAGCGTTCTTTCTGGCGATTTCTGCTCTTTTGTTGTAGGTTTTATTTGATAATGCAATTTTTCTGATATGTGCTTTAGCTTGAATAACAAGCTCAGTCTTTTCTTTACCTTTTCGAGGAAAAAGTTTTTTTTTAATTGCCATTTTTTTTAGTGCTAGAATCTCTTTTATAATTAATATAAATTTTTTACCTTAAATATTTAATAGAATTTAACTTAGTTTAATAATTCCTATCAATGAAACTTTAATCTTAAAGGTTTAATAGTCCAAAGATTGAGATGTTACAAGTGAAAAAAATAATTTTAAATTTCGCTGAAAAATCGGAAATTTTTAACGAGTTAGTGCAAGAAGCATTTAACATGAATTTCCTTGATTTTTTAGTTTCGAGAGATACTTATTCAGATTTCAAGAATGTTGAACGTATAACTACTTATAGCAGAGATTTGAGTATTAAAACGCAGAATTTAATATTAAATAATGTAGGTGAGCAGTCATTAAGAGTTGATAAAGGAGTAAAAATTGGGCTCATTTACGAGTTGAAATCAAAACAGGATGAAGAATTTATTGTAGAAGAATCAAAAAAAGGTATTTTTGCCTTCATTATAGTTAAAGCGCAGGACTGGAAGGTCATCCCATTTGAAAATCTTATCGCAAAAATGCATAAAAATGAGACAGAATTAATTGCTTCAGTCGAAAGCATAAAGGAGGCAGAATTGATGTTAAAAACCCTTGAAGTCGGCACCGATGGAATATTAATTACCCCCAAAGAAGTAAATGATATCATAGAACTAAAAAAATTAATAGTAACCGAATTTAAGGTTGGATTAACAAGCGCAGAAGTTATTGCCTTACAAAATGTCCCCGAAAGCGAAAGAGTGTGCGTCGATACTACATCCTTATTGAAACCTGGAGAGGGAATGCTTGTTGGAAGCACTGCAAAAGGATTTGTGTTAGTACATGCTGAAGTCTTTGAAACTCAATTTGTTTCCTCAAGACCTTTCAGAGTAAATGCCGGCGACGTTTCCGCGTATATTCTAGTTCCGAGCGATGACTCTGAGGAAGGATATCGGACGAAATACTTAAGTGAATTGAAAGGGGGCGATCAAGTTCTAGTGGTAAATACTAGTGGTGAAGCCAAAAGGGTAACAGTGGGTCGAGTTAAAATTGAAACGCGTCCTATGTTAAGATTAGAATTAGAAATTGATAAACGAGGAAAGAAGATCAGATTTAATTACATTGGTCAAAATGCAGAAACGATTCGATTAGTTAACTCAATTGGAGCACCTGTATCCATAGTAGATATTAAGGTTGGAGACAAAGTTTTGACTCATATTGGTCCCGAAGCAACTCACTTTGGTATAAAAATTAAAGAAAAAATAATTGAAAAATAGAATTTTTCCATTTTTCTATTTTCTTTCATAATTAGTAAATATGATTAAAATGTTAAAGGTTGAATCTTAAAATGATTTATTGGGCCCCATTGTTACATATGTATCAACCTACTTTTCAAGATAGTAGGGTGTTGCGACAAATTGATAAAGAATGCTATAAACCATTATTAAAAATGTTTGAGGAGCATGATAATGTTAAGATTAGTCTTAATATTAATACAGTTCTAATTGAAATGTTATACGAATTTGATCTATGTGATACTATAGAAATTCTACAAAATTTGGAATCTAGTAACAAAATTGAAATCACTGGTACCGCAAAATTCCATCCGATCCTTCCACTGATCCCAAAAAAGGAATCTGAACACCAAATTGAAATAAATGAAGAAATTTTAAAAAAGGAATTTAAAGAGTGGGAACGAGGGGGATTTTTCCCTCCTGAAATGTCAATCAGTTCTCAAGTTGCAAAGTATATCCGAGAAATAGAGTATAAATGGGTAATTGTAAGCGGTATAGCCTGTCCTGTAGATTGGCCTACTGATCAAATATATTCTTCTCCTAATGGTTTAATGTTATTTTTTAGAGACGACATTTTAAGTAATAAAATCGCATTTAACAATATCACTGCGAAAGGATTTGTTGAAGAAATTACAGGAATGGTTAAAGAAAATAACGAATCAAAGCAAAAAGATAAATATATCATAACAGCAATGGATTCAGAAACTTTTGGTCATCATATAAAAAAATATGAGAGAATATTTCTAAGTAAAACTTTCGAACTTATTAACGATCGAGAAGAAATCAAAATTGAATTCATTTCCGATTTATCCAAATTATTTCCGATTAATGAAAAAAAGATAATCCCTAAAGATTCGAGTTGGAGCACTTCTTACGATGACATTAAGGCAGGCATCCCTTATCCTTTATGGGATCATCCTGATAATCGAGTGCATTCCTTATATTGGAAAATTGTGAGAAGTTTAAACAACCTAATGAATTTAATAGAAAATTTAGATCTGAAACAAAATTGGGAGGCAGAGAGACATTACGACACTTCTCGGTGGTTTTATGATAGAGGAATCTGTTCTGATACAACTTGGTGGGGGAATCCTGATCGAGGGACTTGGAGTCCAAATTTAATTTACAAAGGAATCGAATTACTAATGAAATCTGCCCTAAATGCCCAACTTGCTTTAGTTCATGCTAATCAATCAGATATAGGAGATGGTTACTTTGATTCTATTTCTTTTTATCATAATCTTTTGCTCATGGAACTTTATTCAAAAACTAAAGAACTTAAAAGAAAAAAGAAGTAATGAGATTTAAGCGTAAAAAATAAAGGTAATAAAATAGCTCGCTTAAAGTTTCCCTATTGTCAATATATTGTTTTAGTTGTAGAAAATAACAATAAAATATATAATTTTAAATTTAATATATTAAACTAAGTACGCTTTAGCACAATTAAATTTCTTATTTTATTGAGAGTAATGTCAAAAGAAACTGAAAAACCTCAGGTAACAAAATTTTGCGTGTATTGTGGAACTACAATCCAAGAGGACTTAGCTTATTGCCCAAATCCTAAATGTGGGAAATCAGTAGTCAATATTAAACCAAGTAAGGATAAAATCGATCAAGCGAAACCTAAGCCAAAACCAATTAAAAAAGAACCTATATCGCGCAAATGTTCGAATTGTGGGTCGATTATAACTTCTATGGTATTAGAACAGTGTCCTATATGTGATTCAAAATTAGAAAAAATTCCTGAACAAGAAATCGCAATCCAAAGTAAAAAACATCAAAGTAGAATAGGGTATGTATTTAAAAATAAAAAATTGGTTCCAGAACAAAAGTTTGTATTGAAAAAAAGCGAATGGAATTTCAGAGAGGGGGTAAGGGTATTTAGTAATGCTCTTATGGTATATATCACAGTTCGATTAGTAATTACTATGTTGTTAACTTTACAACTAGGTCCATCTGAAACATTAGATTTAAACATGACAACAATTCTCTTAAGTCAAGCTCCGGATATCGTTTTAGGAATCTATCCCTTGTATTATATTTATTCAAAAAGACATAATCTCAAAAAATTAGGGGTGATCTTTAATAAAAAATCGTTAGTAATTGCCACTATAGTTGGCATCGCCGGAAGTATTGGATTAGTTTTAATTCATAATTTTTCGTCCCTATTAATCGATTTTATGTACAATTCGGGTATAAGTTTCTACGATATCGTTGCCTATTTAGAAGAAGAATCTCTTGTCCTTCAAAACTCGAATATAATTCAGGTAATAATACTTATCCTTCTTTTAAGTTTATCAGTAATTTCCACTGAACTAGTATTTAGAGGTGTATTACACAGAACTTTAAAAGCGCATTTTGACAGCAAATTTCTGGGAAAATTTTCAGTAATTGTTATCGTAGCCTTGATTTACTCATTTCTGTTTCTATTTTTTACATTACCCGTTGGGATATATTTCTTTTTAGCAAACTTCATGGTTTCTATATTCTTGGGGGTAGTCTATGAAATTAATAAGAACCTAGTAAGTACAATAATGGCTAGCTTGATTTACAACATTACTCTCATTATCTTAATTATCTATTTCTAATTTAAACATAAATCTCCATTATCTTTTAATATATAAATTTAATAATAAGAAAAATCAAATATCTCTAGAGTTATTATTAGTAATTTATTTTTTTTAAAATACGATAAGAGTCTACAACGTGGAGAAAGAGAGATTGGGTAAAAAATATTATACAAACAAGGGTAGCAAAGATAATATAATTATTTCTATTGCAGGAGTACACGGAATTGGAAAAACCACAATCTTTAATCTTTTAAAAAAAAAATTGGGAGATAATAATAAGTTTAAGTTTTTTTCCGAAAGATACATCAAAATTCCTCCTTTTCCATTCGGTTCCAACGATAAACAAATCGCCTTTCGAAGCGAAATTCACTTTCTCCAACAGCTCATTCGGAGAAACAAAAATATCACTAATTTTAATAATAAATACAACGGGAGAGTTATTTTTCTAGATCGTACGCCAATCTGCGTGCTAATTTACTCTAAAAGTCTTTACCTTAAAGAAAAAGACTATAATCTAATCCTTGATATGTATAAGTCAGTTAAGTGGAAAGAAGATTGCATTATATATCTTACTGCTGAAACAGATACTATTTTAAAAAGAATAATTCAACGAGGTTCAATTGATAATACCAGAAAGGATTGGAATGAAGACGACAAGAAATACCTATTAGAAATTCTCTCCTATTATAATCAATTTCTGTTTCCAAAAACTCAAACTAAAAAAGTATTTACAATCGATACTAATGATTTAACTGCTGAAAATGTTATAAAGGAGATTAAAAACATAGTTTCTGACTTATCTGGATACTCTTTCAATAAACACAATAATTATTCCTCTACACAAAAGAAATTAAATGAATTTTTCTGAAAAATATATATAGTGAAAAAATATATTAATGTAAATTTTATGATATACATTAAGAGAATTAATATTGTATTGATTCTAATTAATTTTAATATAAAAAAGATTTTGGTGTGAAATGTGTCTCTTGCGCAAGGTATTCGAGATAAAATGATGAAGATTTTAAAATTCGAAGAAGATAAAACAGATTTAGAAAATCTAGCAGTACTTTCGAGAGTTGGTATGAAAGTTGCGTCTGCTTCTTCTTCTGAGCTCGATGCTGATGCAACATCCGCTTCAAGTACTGCGCTAATTGATTTAGGATTGAGATTAAGCGTAGCGACTGCACACGGCGACCTAAAAGAGATAATTCTTCACAATACTTCCGGTTATAGTATAATTCTAGCAATCAACGACGAATATCTAGTGTTTGGTGGGTTAAAAAATGTATATCGAATTGGATATTACCTTGGATATATACGAGAATTAGCTAAAAAATTGAGTCAATTAATTTCAGGAGATGAAATTACTAACATGACTCTTTCTTTAGATGATGCTGAAAAAGCTAAGCTAAATATTGAAGAAGAGGAAGTGACATCAATTATGAAACCTAGCATTGAAGAAGATAAAGCCGCTTTAGATGATTTGCTAGGTTTTTTAGACGATTGGGAAAGCGAAGGTGGGGATTTAGAAGATGCCGAAACGGAAGTACAAAATAACATTGTAACAATTCCAAAATCTGTTGGATTAGAATACGAAAAACAAATGGAAAAAGGTATTGAGGGCTCAGAAACTTCATTAAAGTCAGAAGAGCCATCCCCGATTATTGATTCGCATTTTAAAGTATACGATGACGAAATACCTCCTGTTCCGCTTGAGGATTATACTCCTATGGAGATCGAGGAAGACGAAAGCATACAAGAGCCTCAAATTGTCCAAGAACAGCCTATACAAGAGCCTACCCCTTCGTTAGAGGAACTTGCTCCTCCCGATTTTGATGTTGATTTTGGAGAAGCGGCTTCCGAGTATGATACTGAATTCGTACTAGATAAAGATTCCGAAGCTTTTGAATCGGTTCTAAAAGACTTAGGATGGGACGAGGAAGAAGATTAAATTAATTTTTTTTCTTGATTAAGTTTCTTTATCTTCCCTAATTTTGGATGAAAAACTAAGTAAAAAAAAATAAAAACTCTTTATTATTGGTTCCTTTATTGCTCAAAATCAAGTTTTATAAATTTTCGTGTAAAGAAATAAGCACCTATCAATATTAATGAACATATTGGGCCCCATAAAACATGACCGATAGAGTAAGATAAAGTTCCCAAACTTGGTAATTCCAAAATCATCCCCATAATGAATAATCCCAAAGCTTGGAAGAGATTTAAAACAATACTAGGAAAGCCTTTATAAATACCTGCTTTTAATTCTCCTGTTGATTTTTCATCATCTTCAGCGATATCTGCATATATTATGCCAGTAAATAAGAACCACCCGCCCATGCATCCGGTTATTCCAAGGATAAATATTATTCCAAATATAAAAGTTGATCCCATCGGTAATAATCCAAATAAAGTAAATGGAAGAAAAATTATTGCCGTAAGAAAAATATATAGAAGGCTACGTTTTCGTCCTAATTTTTCTATCAATTTCCTCCATAATACTACGAAAATCAGAATACCAAGTATAAAAACTATTGAAGCAATGAGATTAGATGTAGTATCAAACTGTAGAACCGTTGAAATAAAGACTAATATTAATGAAGTCATCATTATTATAGCAACACTAGCAATACCTTGCATAACTGTAACCAATAAAAAATTCTTATTCTTTAGGATTGTCTTCAAGCTATCAATTAAACTAGATTCAATTTTAAAGTGTGGTTCTTTAGGTATCAATATTACCATTAAACAAAATAATATCAATGGAATAAAAGCAAATATTACTACGCAATATAAAAAAACCGGTGGTATAATATCTGGATTTGTTTGTATATCATCATTAAAATCTGTTAAAACTATCATAGCAAAAACTGCCATTATAGCACTTCCAATAAAACCAAAAAGATTTTGAAACTGAGATACTTTAGGACGCTCATCATTAGTAAATTGTTCAGCCATCCAAGCATTATATGGAGTAGTAACACCATAACTAATGTTAAACATTATATTCCATACTAAAAACCATATAAAAACGGATGAAGCATCACTAATATCTATATATAAGCTTGGCAATAGCAAGAATTGGAAAGATATAGCTAGCAACAGGCTTAAAACTACTAAATACGGCTTTCTTCGACCCCATCGGGTATATTTGGCATCACTAATCCACCCAAAAAAGAATTGAGAGGCAGCAATAGTTAATTTTCCTATACCTAAAGCTATACCTGCGAGAAGTGGAGTTAATTGAAAACCAATAGTATAAAGAGCAAGTAAAGCGAAATCTGCAAGTCCTATTAAAATAGAAGTACCTAACTTTGGAACTCCAAAAAGCAAAACTTTACTATTTTTACTTTTACTTCTTTGTATGATTTCATTTTGATTCATGACGATTTCACTACTTATTTATTTAAGTTTCTTAATTCGTATTTTTAAATTAATGATTAAATTAAATTAACCACCTATTTTAATGTATACAAAAGCCATATATAATATTCTAAATAAAGAGTCAGAGCTATATAATTCCAAATCATGTTTTTTTAATTTTTTTAAGAGTTATTTTAGTTATAGAGCAAGATCATTAAAAACAAAAGTGATACTCAATTATTTTACTAAAGTATGACTATTTTTGACAAAGTTATAGAGATTTACCAAGATAAGTATATATGCTTTCACTGTTTAGGTAGGATGTTTTCCTTATTAGGAACAGACACTACCAATCACGATAGGGGTAAATCTCTTTTACTCGCAATCACTATGGATAAACACCGTGCCTATTTATCCCAACAAGACAACTATGATAATGCTAGTCAAATATTAAAATTATTAGCTGAAAATGCAAAGTTTACTCCTGCTCAAAGCGTATTAGAAAAGGAGGGCATTGAATATAGTAAACCTGATTTTGCCGAAAAATGTTATTTGTGTAACGATCTTTTTAACAACATAGGAGTTTATGCTAAAGGAGCAGAGAAACACTTAGAAGATATTGAATTCACTAATTTCCTCATAGGTACTGCCCTTGACGCGCAAATTATTAATAAGGAGGATAATTTCAAAGCCAATCATAATCTTTTGGAAGCTGAATCGTTTAAGAATCATTTTAACCGAGAAGTGGGTAAAGAGTTATCTTTAATATTGAGTAAACCCGCAGAGTTTAGGATGCCGGATATAACTATTATTTATTCAGTAAAATTTGGCTCCTTCGATATTACTTTACTCTTAAGATCTCTTTTTGTCTACGGCAGATATAACAAGTTTGTTAGGGGAATCCCCCAAACTCACTGGAATTGCAGGATATGTAGGGGAAAAGGTTGTGAATCTTGTAAATTTACAGGAAAGCAATATCAAACTAGTGTAGAAGAATTAATGAGCCCAAAATTTGTTAGTGATGCTAAAGCAGATGGTTCAAAGTTTCATGGCGCTGGGAGAGAAGATATTGATGTGAAGATGTTAGGGAGTGGAAGGCCCTTTGTCCTTGAATTAATAAACCCTAAAGTCAGAGCTTTAGATTTGAAAAAAATACAAAATAAAGTAAATAAAAGTAATAAGAGAAAAATCAAGGTAAATGATTTACAATATAGTAGTAAGGAACGAGTTAAAAATCTGAAGCTTAGTGCTGAAAACACAAAAAAAGTTTATAATGCCATAGTATTCTCTAAAAAGGCAATTTCAAAAAGTCAATTCGATGTTCTATTAAAAAAGTTGAAGAGTGTTTACGAAAAACAAAATCTCCAACAAAGAACACCAATAAGGGTATCCCATCGTCGCGCTGATAAAATAAGAGAAAAAAAAATTTTTCGAGTAGAAGGCAAATTTATTAAACCCAATGTTTCAGAATTCATCGTAGAAGCTCAAGGCGGAACGTACATTAAAGAACTTATAAGTGGTGATGCTGGAAGAACAACACCCTCTTTCTCTGATATATACGGATTCACTTTAGAATGTAAAAAATTAGATGTTCTTAAAATAGATTAATTCTCTTGTTAAAGAAGTGAAATCAAAAAATAAATAAATTATCAAAAATTGATTATATTTATCAATACAATTCAAAATAATTAAGGTATTTAATTTGACTTTACATAAAGGCTACCGAAACAAATCTCGCCAAAGACATCGAAAAAATGTAAGAGACCGAGGTTTAGGTTCCATTGAGAAATATTTAATTGATTATGAAATAAATGACAAAGTAGACGTTATTACCGATCCTTCTCAGCATAAAAGAGGATTTCCTCACAGGAGATATCATGGAAAAACCGGAACTGTTAAGGGTATACGAGGAAGGTGCTACGAAGTTGAAGTTAAATTAGGTAATTCAATGAAACTTCTTATCATTGGCAAAGAACACTTACGTTCTAATAAAGGTTCAGCCCAATAAAGCATTTATCAATTTAAGGGGAGAAAAAATTTATGTCTGGACGCAAAATTAATGAGAAAACTGTTTCTATACCAGAAGTAAAAAAAATTATGGAAGCTGTCAAGGAGAAAATCGAGAAAATTGACAGTGAAGAAGGTCTATCTCACTTTCAAGAAATTACTTATAATTATGTTAACAAATTTTCTAAAATGAGTGAAAAAGATGCGATAAAAATTCAGAAATTGTTAATTGAGAAGTACGAAATCGAAGAAAATTACGCAATAACCATTGTAAACATTGATCCACACACAGTTCCAGAACTTAGAATGATCTTAGAGAAGAGTTTTACTGGAAAATCGTTAAATGACGAACAATTACAAGATCTTTTAGCGCAAATAGAAGAACTTAAATCTTCTTAAAAAAAAATAAGTTATAAATTTTTTTAAAAGCGTATTAAACAACGAAGAATTTATAAATTCTTATTGTTTTAAATTTTAATGAGCAATCCTTGTTAAAAAAGGAATATATTAAAAATAATATATTATGCACTTCAGGATAGTAAATAATTATAAGAGTGGTTGGTATGGACAGGAATCGGGATCGAGATCGATACAGAAGGCCTCCTCAAAGACCAAGATATCAAAGAAGAGACCCAAGAAAAAAGAAGCAATTCATCAAGAAGTTTCGAGAACTTGTCGTCTTAGATTTATTACTCCATGGTCATCCTGAAGAAGATAAACCAAGCTGGTCAAAAACTCCAATTGCACAAGTACTTACTTTTCCAGATTTTGTATTATATGAAGTTAAATGCAACAGAGATTCAGATATAAAGATACAAGAAAAAGGATTGTATGAGGGCTTTCAGCAACAAAATAAGTTGAGGGAAGTTTTAAAAAAAATTAATTATCAAGACCTTACAAATACAGCAAAAGCCCTAATTCAACCGATACTTGAAAAAGAAATATTAAATTATGAGGAGGAATTCATAAACTTCTTTAATAACTCCACTTCTATAACTCCCCGAATGCATTCTCTTAAATTATTGCCTGGAATAGGACAGAAACATATGTGGGATATACTAGAATCTAGACAAAGACAAAAATTCACTACTTTTCAAGATATTTCTGATCGGACGAGCTTATCGCATCCAGCAAAACAACTTACTTTAAGAATCATTAAAGAACTGCAACGTGAGGGAATAAAGTACTACTTGTTCTCGAAGACTCAAAAATACGAATGAATAATATGAATAAAAGCGAAGTTTTACTTATTTTAAAACAATTAGGAATTAGACCAAAAAAAAATCTAGGTCAAAACTTTCTCATCAATAAAAATACTGTTTCTAAAATAATCTTAGAATCACACATTAAAATAACACAATCAATTTTAGAAATAGGACCCGGTTTAGGGGCACTGACTGAAGATTTGGTCAAAAAATCAAACCAAATCTATGCTTATGAAATAGATTCTGTTTTGTTTTCTTATCTTTCAAATAAGTTTTCCAGCTATGAAAATTTAAAGCTATTTAACGAAGATATTCTAAAAGCGAAAATTCCTTTGCACGATCTTATAATTTCAAATATACCTTATTCTATTACAGGTCCTATATTTGAAAAAGTTTTTTATAACGCACAACCTCCGCGTGGTGCTTTAGTAATTGAAAATAGTATTGCCGAAAGACTTTTTAATAAAAAAAGTTATAAATCCTTCTCAAGAATAACTGTTACCTTTAACGCTTTCATGAAACCAGTGAGAAAATTTAAGATTTCTAGATTTGATTTTTTTCCCCCTCCTAAAATTGAATTAGCTTTAGTTATTGTCGAGCCTAGAAAGGATATCGATAAATTGTTATTATCCGATGATGGGAGGACCTTCTTCTTAAAGTTTGTTGCTGGAATAATGCCCTATAAAAATAAAAATATGGCAAATACATTATATTATTTCATAAAAAATGATAAAAATTTTACATACTCAAAACAACATATCGAAGATTTTTTGCATGAAAATCAAATAAAAAATGATAAACTAGCTAGTTTTAGTGTGGATGAAATCGTTGAATTAAGTAGGAAGTTTTTTACATTCATAAACAACTAATTCTATTCAGATGGTGAAAAATATTAATTCTTTTCCAGATCCAAGTATTCCTTATACTTTTGATGAAGTATATCCTCCTTCCGATGATACATATTTAATTATTGATTATTTTATAAAAGAAATTAACGAAAACTTCTTTGATGGCTTACCAATCAATAGTATTAAAAAGATCTTAGATATGGGAACTGGAACTGGGATAATCGCTTTATTCTTTCAAGAAATTAAAAAATATTTATCAAATTTCACATCCAAAATATATGCATCAGACATATCAGATGCAGCTATTAGATGTGCTACGTTAAATGAAAAAACAATTAATTACAAAAATAATATTAACTTTATCAAATCTGATCTATTTAGAAAATTTCCGCCAAATCTTCAACATTCGTTTGATATTATTGTTTTTAATCCACCTTATTTACCCTCTATTAGTGATAAAGAAAATAATATCATTCGTAGGCGTAGTGATTCTAATTGGGATGGAGGAGAGCGTGGTTTTGAAGTTTTCCTTGAATTTTTAAGACAAGTAAAAGATTTTCTAAATTCAGAACAGAAATATTATATTTATTATATCAGTTCAAGTTCAACGGATTTAAGTGAGTTAAACGAAGAACTGGAAATACTAGGGTTTCAGAATAGTGTTTTAAATAAAAGGCATATATTTTTCGAAGATATAATATTGAATCGACTGGAAGAACTCTAAAGTTTACTTAAAAGGTCTCCTCGTTCTACGCTTTTCTAACAAAGAAACTCCATGAACTTTCAAAGTTCTAGATAAACTATTAAACAGTAGATCAATCTCTTGAGGCTTAAATACTGCTCTTTTATGTGCTTCGATTTGCGGTATTGGCAATCCGTAAAATTCATTAAGGCTTGAGATCGGAAGGAGGATTGAAGATATTAAATCAGCTTTTTCGGAAGCTTCTTTTAAATCACAATTTTCATCCATAAAAAACTCAATTCTACATGGCGTATCGTAAGTCGCAGTTTTTAAGTAGAAAGCATAAAAATTAAAAGGAAAATAGTATGGAATCTCTTTTTTTATCCCTGTATCCCTTATTTTGCCTACTTCTTTTTTACAATTGAAAATACAACTTCTCTCTGTTTTCCGCAATACTCTATTGTATAGATCTAAATCAGAAAAGTAGTCTAAAATCTGACGATAATTAATTTTTATGAAATCAGATAGATTCGTAACATTCGGTTTTAACATCTGTATGGTTCTTCTTAAAAGATTAGTTAACGCTGAGGTCCGCGTATCTTTTATCGAACCGATCAAAATTATTCCCTTCTCAATGCAAGTAGAATATAGCTTTTGATATTCCCGTAACAATTTATCGTATCTCTTAGAAATTTCTAAATCCTTAGTAAATATCAGATTTATGGGCATTATTACTACTGACCCATCTAAAATAATTAAGTCTACTTCGCTCTTCTTTTCGATTAATTTATTTAAAAGATTAATTTCCATAAAAGTCATGTCCATCGAAGTCTTGGCTTCTACCACATTTTCCTTCCGATTCAAATAATTTCCATGGACATTATAATTATTAAACCCTGTTAAGTCAGGAAAGTACTCAATTCGAGATGATTGGTTTTCATAAAAATAGTACTTCACAGCAATAGCCTTTAAGAAAGAAAAATCTACATTCATGAATTTTTTTACAACAGAACTTCCATCAACACTTACTATGTTTAAACCTCTTATGTTAGATGCCGAAGTTAGTTTTCTAATAAAATTTTCTTTAATATCATAATTTGGATATTTCAGTAATTCTTTAAAATCCAGACTTTCAAGATTACCTAAAAGTATTTCTACAAATTTTTTTTTCATTCGTTCGATTCCAATATATTCTTGAGCGAGATTCTTTAAATTTGTTAATAAAATCTGTTCTTTGGTAAAACCGGAGTTAACGGAGTTAGTTGACTCAAAGGAATTAGAATTTGGATTTATGTTCCTTTGATTTGAAGTTTTATTTCTAACTGTCATCAAGATTTGATGAAGAGAGGTAATTATAATAACAAAGAGAGATTAAAATTAATAAATTTTGAATCAGTAGATAATCACTTTAAAAATGGCTATCAATTTAGGAAAAGATCCGAATGTATTGATATTAATCTCATTTGCTGAAATTTTATTCGTTCTTGTTCCTTCATTAATTGCCGCAAAAATAGAAAAAAATCCTTTATTGGTAGAAGTTAAAGCGCTTGGTTTTAATGCAAAAAATCCAAAACTCAAGAATATCGTATTAAAAATTATTGCTGGGATATTAATTGGAATGTTTTTCTTTTTCATTAGTGATTTACTATTAACTTTTTACATACGGTTTATCATTCAAAATCTGTTTGGAGCACATTTTATTGAAGAGGCTATAGGTAACGCGATTTCTACATCACCTGTGAATCCTAATTTTATTCAATTATCACTTCTTATAGCGATTCAAATCGCTATTATCGGGCCATGTGAAGAGGCGTTTTTTAGGGGTTTTATTATCAATAAAAGCAAAAATAAGGTGAAGTTAATCTACTCTATCATTCTTTCTTCATTTTTATTCACATTATATCATGTTCCTCCTTTTCTCGTACCTTTGACTACAATCATAACTTTTTTTGGATATTACTTCACTTTTGGAATTTTATTATCTTTAGTTTTCGTCGCGTTTAAAGGCTCTCTTCTCCCAAGCTCAATTGCTCATTCTAGTTTAAACATATTACTTCTAATATTTTGAGGAAAAGAGGTTCGTTGCGATAGAAGGTTTAAAAGTATTGAAAAATAAATAAAAACATACATTTAAAAAATCTTACAAAGATAAATATAATTAAGTCAAACCTATCAATATTAAATATTGGAGTACAGAAAAATAATTAGTACCATTTATCGATAAGGGTAAAGAATTTTGGCAGGCTACGATTACACTTGGAAAATAATGATGTTAGGGGACGCGGCTGTTGGGAAGACTTCCTTAACATTAAGGTATATCTCGGGCTTTTTCCTACAAGATTTGAAACTCACGATTGGAGTAGATTTTTATTCAAAAACTACCACCCATAGAGAGAAAAAAGTAAAACTACAAATTTGGGATTTTGGTGGAGAAGAACGATTTAGATTTCTCTTACATCAATATTGTAAAGGAGCTAACGCTGCCTTCTTCTTATATGACATTACTAATAGGTTATCTTTGGACCATCTACCTGATTGGACTCAAATCATCCGAGAACATGCTGGAGATATCCCCATTATGCTAATTGGTTCTAAAGTAGATTTAAAGGAATTCCGAGCTGTTACAAGGGAGGAAGGGATTTTAGCTGCTAAAAAATATAGTTTATCTTCATTTATAGAATTGTCTTCTAAGACGGGTCAAAATGTTGAGAAAGCATTTGATGTAATAACTGAAACTCTTTTTGAAAGATATAAACCTAGTTTATAGCGGAAAAAAATTTGAATCTTTGTTAACATTTTTTCATAAAGAAAGGAATTAAAACTAATCAAATTGCTAGATGCCAAACTTGCATATTATTAGCACCTCTATTATTCCATGCAAAATATGGAATTGCGGTAAATTTACTGGCACTGTTAGTTGTCCCGGTAATGAGATTGACACCCCCTAACAATTCTGTTTCGAACTTAACACGTAAATCCTGATTTTTAGAGATAACAATATTAAAAATATCACTATTTTTATTATCTTTTTGCTCAAGACAATAGATTAACGGCCCATTAGATATAGATACTCTTTTTCTGTTTCCTTTGATTCTAGGATCACTTTCAACAAAAATTGGTATCATTTTAAAAGTTAAATCAATTTCGTCATTATCTAACCATTTTCTTAAAATTTCAACGTATTTTCCATTGTTTATTAGATTTGAGTGCCTTTGACCATTTATATTAATGTTCGTACCATAACTCCAATCTGGAATTCTAAGGAATAAAGAAAACTTTTGGTTTTTAGACAATTCAAGTTTAATGGTAATCTCACCTTTCCAAGGGAGTTCACTTTTTTGGATAATTTTGACCACATTTGAGCCCAATTCAATATTTGCTTTATTTCCAATGTACTGGTGAATCCAAATTCCTTCTTCCGAAGTACTATAAATATAATCCCCTAAGGAAGCAATTGTTCGAGCTACATTAGGAGGACAACAGGCACATCTAAACCATTCGCTTCTTTTATCCTTAGCATATGAAACTAAAGGATTATCGTATGTGTATTCTTTACCATCGATGGATTGGCCGACCAACATCGCGTTATATAACACCCTTTCTATCAAATCTGCATATTTACCGTTACCGGTTATTTGGAGCATTCGCAAGTTCCACATCATATTTCCAATTGCGGCACAAGTTTCAGAATATGAATCTTCATTCTTTAAAGCAAAATCTTTTTTAAAACCTTCTGTGCTTTTTTCAGATCCAGTCCCACCAGTAATATACATCCTAGCTTTAACCATTTTCAACCATACTCTACGAAGGGCTTTTAATAATGTTTTATCTCCTATTTCAGAATATAGATCAGCCATCCCACAAAATAAATACATTGCTCTAACAGCGTGTCCAACGGGTTCGAAAATTTTTCTTACTGGAACATTTGTTTGAATATAAGCCCCGTTCAAGTTTTCTTTGTAGAGTATTAATTGACTTTTTAGTGTAAGATTCGTAGCCCATTCTGATACTTCGCTCTCTTGTTCTTTAATAATATTTTCTTTTCCTACTGACAAAAAAAAATCTTTATTTTTCTTTTTTGCTATTCCTAGGGTAGCTAGCATATTTATATATTGATTAGCAACATAAGTTTTAAAGTTCGACACATTTCCTCTTCGGTTAACAAATTCTTCCGCTAAATTTAAGTAATTTGGGTTCTCAGTGATTCTATACAACGCGATTAAAGCCATTTCGATTTCCTCGTGACCGGGAACGCCCTTCCTTTTTCCTCCCAAATATTGAGACACTAACAAATTTGCAAACTTAATGGCTACATTTATCATTACTTGACTTTTAGTAGCATGATGGTGGGCTATAGCTGCTTGGATCAAATGACCCGCACAATACAATTCATGCATTAGGTATATATTTGTGAACCTTTTTTCTATAAACCTGGTCGAATAGAATGTATTAACATATCCATCTTTAGTTTGGGATTTCTTTATTAAATCAACAACCTCATTCACTTTTGCTTCTAAGCCAGGATCACTATAAATATTTAGGATGTAACATGCTGCTTCGAGCCATTTATATAAATCCGAATCAAAGTAGAATTCTCCTGTTTGAACTCCTTTTTTAAGACCTGAAGCAACTCTAAAATTATCTATGTGAAAATCCCTCTCTAACATTTGATGTTGATGGTGAATTGATATTTCTCGATTGATCTGTTGTCTTTTTGACCAAAAACTATCGTTAATATTAACATTTACAAACGAAACGGGCTTGAGCTTATTGAAAGGTCGTTTATTAGTGTTATGCGTCATCTTTAAAAGATTGCGTTTTTAAAAAAAATATAGAAAAAATAATTAAGAATAGAAAATAAAATATTTTAATTATTCAATCCAATACAGTGAAAATAAAACACGTCTGATTTTACTTATTTCATAGGAATTTTTTTCGCACTCTTAGCGGGGATTGTAGTCTACATCGGAGTTCTTATTCAAAAATCTGTTATAAATAAACATTCCAACGACCCAAAATTTATCAGAAGTCTGGCTAAAAACCCAATATGGATCATGGGGCTTCTATTACAAATTGTAATCGGAGGACTTGTTTTTTATTTTATAGCAATTATTTTTATAGGGCCTGCCATCGTTCCAGGTCTAATGTCTGTAGGATTAATAGTTCTTGCGTTAGGTTCTGTTAAAATGCTTAAAGAAACATTAGGGAAAGAAGAGATTATTGGGATATTGCTAATGATTGTGGGGGTTTCTTTGCTTGGTTTAAGCAAATTATCCATTGATGTTTCTACTTTTAATATTCTTAATTCTGGTTTCATTATTAGATTAGTTGTGTTCACAATTGTCGTTCTTTCTTTAGCTATTTTGTTTGAAGTTTTACGCCGAAAATACGAGAAATTTAAAGGCTTATTAATGGCAATCGAAGCGGGTTTAATTCTCTCTCTTAATACCGTTTGGGCGAGTCCTGGAACAACAGTTGTAACTCATGTGGTAGATGGAATTATAATACACGAAGAAATTATATTTGGAATTATAATTGGTATCATTCTTCTTCTCATTGTTGCCATTGGAATCACTATAGGGCAAATTTCGCTTAAATACGGGCAAGCTAATATTTTAGCACCATTGACAAGCGTCCCGATCCAGACAATACCCGTGATTTCTTTTTTTATCGTATTTTTATCGACACCTTCTAATATTCTTTCAGTACTCTATTTGATAATTGGTTTTATTTTCATTATAAGTAGCTCTTTTTTATTCTCTAGATGTCAAACTAAACTCGAACAAGTAATCTAAACTCAACGAATATTTCTAAAATTTAAGGATTCCCTACACCTGGGCGTCTGATTTTATCCCATTTGTACCTATCTGACCCGTATATATCTATAGAGAAATAGTATATCCAATAAGCTATAAAACCAATTGAAATTACAAGTGTAAATATAGTAAATAACATGAAAAAGTCCAAGAATAGGTTATCAGTAAAATAATTAGGGCTTTTGAAGACTATAGCTAAAATTGAGGCTATAATTGCTGTCGTTACTTGCATTAATATGTTTTTTATAAACTTGGAAGGGTTTGTCCATTTTCTATTTTTTCTCAAATCTGCGACTGAGATATAAATATATCTACTTGAAAGTATCATTATAAGAATACTACCTGCTATAATTGGATTCTCGTAGAAGAATAATATAATTGACGTTTTCCATAAATAGAACGAAACCCCTACTGCGAAAACTCCAGTAATAATGAATCCTATCCAAAGCAACTATATCCGAACGATTTAGTATAATACAGGCTAATATACCCGAAAAATTAAGAGTAATCGTCGAAAAAGAGCTTCTTAAAATGCTTGACGAGGCTTTTGAAAGAATTATTACGGTTTCGGACATCTCAAACGAGATTTGGAAAAAACTCGTTGACGTAGCATCAGATATATACATCGATTTTTATCGTAGATATGTTAAAGTCTAATGATTTCAATCAACTTAAAATCAAAAAAAAAAGAAAAAAAGGAAAAAAGTTTTTAATTTTTGCTAAACAATCAAGTCCAAGCAGATAAACCAATCAACTAAATTAAATTGATTGCGATTTTCATATCATTTTGTGTGACCTTCTTACGACCTGAATGTTTTGCTATGTCTAGAGCGCAGCCAGTTAATGTTTTTGCGTATTCTTCTAAATAATCCATTAACTTATCTACTGCGGCTCTACTAACGATTTCGGCTCCCGCTTTTTTCATTAAAGCTCTAAGCGGACTCCATGCGAATGCTGCCATGATTTTTTTAATTTCCTCCACGGATGTATAATATTGGTTAATTTCCCGCACTTTTTACAAGTTTGGGTTAAATTCTTTAATTTTTAATTTTTTAAAAAAATTTAAAGTATTTAAATTAAAATTGGTATTATT
>Ga0209979_1000243_pt1 | contig 83245 bp, 82 predicted proteins | sample AnhtaG_FD_183114 | JGI IMG/M metagenome (GOLD analysis project Ga0209979, IMG submission 183114) | Deep subsurface microbial communities from Anholt, Denmark to uncover new lineages of life (NeLLi) - Anholt_01485 metaG (SPAdes) (version 2) | ecosystem: Environmental > Aquatic > Marine > Oceanic... | reverse complement strand
GGAAACATAATGTTAGTTTCCTGGAGTATGTAGAGGATATATTCTCCAAACGATACAGTATGCCAAGATTATCTACACTAATCTTGGAAAAAGCAAGGGTTAATTCCACAAGTTATTGAGCAAGTTCTAAAAATTCAATAAGAACGGTAGCAGGATCAATTCTTTTATCCCTAATTGATTTCAATAGAACTCCAATATCTTTATGATGAGCAATTAAATTACCATTTTTTATTGCAATATACTGGTTCATATAGTTTTTCATTAATGAATTATATGATTTTTTCAAATATTCAGTATCTCCATGAACCTTGATAAGTTCTTGTAATTCTGCTTTATTCATTTTTCTCCACTCTTTATTATATATTCCATCATTTATAAGATTTTCTTTATTTAATTGGATTTTTGAGTATATACTCTAAACCACATAATTTTTTACTCCACATCTTTGCTGGCAGTCCATACGGCAAATACCATAATATTGTTTGATATTTAAATTTTTGTATCGTTTTCTCCTGTTGATATGGAGTAGATAATGCCTTTAAACGGTTTATATGCACGTTTCCTTAGGCTTTTTAGGAAAAAACCAGATTATTTTCTTTCTTTTCTCAATATTATTATCTAATAATAGCAACATATTTATACAATATATGTAATATCGGTTGTGAGGTGAGGCAGATGAAAAAAAGAGAAAGTCTTGTATTGGATGAGAAGGATGATAAGGCAGTTCAAATTTTCACGGAGCTGGGTATGCCAAAAAATATGGCTAAGACGTTATTGTATCTCTCCCAAGTTCCAGAGTGTAAATCTGCTGATATTGAACAGTGTGCAAATATGCGTCAACCAGAAGTAAGCAATACGATAAATGAACTACGCAGAAGAGGATGGGTTAAAAAACGTGACCTTAAAAAGAAAGGTAAAGGCCGACCAATTCATATCTATAAACCTACAACGAATTTATCTGAAATATTGAAAGCCGTTGAGCAGGAAAAATTAAAAGAATTTGAAACTGTTAAAAATGATATATCGGACCTCAAAAATATTATCGAAAGTAGATAAATCCTAACTTTATTTTTCTTTAAACCTGTTTGATATGCACGTTACCCCTTAGTGTTTAGATGGAAACAGGTTTTATATCCCGCAAATTGTAAATATACTTTTTTCATATGGATATGTAGGGTAAGCGGTTTATATAAGCATTTTAGAAAAACTTGGAAAGGGAGGTTCTCTTTACCTCCGCCTACCTCAAACGGCTTGATATGCACGAAACCCTTTAGGGTCTTCTATTGAAACATAGGGTTGTAGGGTAATGGTTTTTTCATTTTGTCATTTTTACACGATATCTTTATATACCTTCAGTGATAGAGAATAACATGTCATATCTTAGCAAATAAGATATGGAGATGAGGTGAAAACATGAAACGCTATAAAAGCAAAATAGGAGAGTATGGAGTGAGATGGGAACTAGTAGAAGGATATAAACGAAAAGATGGAGTAAAAGTCCTTCCGTATTATAAAAAAGTCGTATATCCTTGGAAAAATAAGTATAGTTCATAAATTCTAGAAATATTTTACTTAATCTTTGTCTCGTACAACTTCTGCCATCCCAAAACATCCAATTTTTTTATATTTTCAGAATAGTAGAATATAAGTAACGATAAAGCATATCTAGATTTTGGATGCATAAAACCAAAGACGAACTTTATGAATTAATCAAAGATTTGAAAACAAAGAAAGAATTTGAAGAAGAAATAAAAAAACGTTTTCAAGAATGCGAAGAACTCTTTGATGAAGATACCATCGCATTATTTATAATAGATGAACTCGGGAGAAACAAACAAGTTATCAAAAAAATAGCTGACATACAACCTGATTCAGACTGTACAGTAGTCGGAAAAGTAACAAACATCTACGAGTCAAAGAATTTCAAAAGAAAAAACGGGACTTCAGGAAAAGTAATCAATCTAGATATAAGCGATGATACTGGTACCTGCCGATTAGTATTATGGAATAAAGATGTAGAGCAAGTAAAAAATAAAGATATAAAAAGAGGGACAACAGTAAAAATAATAAACGGCTACACGAAAAATGGTTATTCAGGTCTAGAGATAAATCTTGGGCGATGGGGGCTTTTAGAAATAAAGCCAGAGGACACTCCTAGCATGAAAGAAGTGGAATCAGAACGCCCAGCTGACATCAAAGGAATATTAACCTATAAAGAACCAACTCGGGCTTTTTTTAGGGATAATGGTGAATTTGGTTTTGTAACAACTATAAAAATAAAAGAAAAAGAAAGTGAAAAACAAATAACCATTTGGGATACCAAAGTAAAAGAAATACAAAAATTCAAAATCGGGGATCAGGTACAAATAAAAGATATAACCACAAAACAAAACAACGGCAAAACAGAGCTCCATGTCAACGGTAACAGCACTATTAAGCGATGCTAGCATCCACCCTGAACATATTTTTTGTTTTTCTCAAGAGCACATTGGGCTCTCTGTATCTCCCTACCAAGATACATATAATGCCCATGCAGTAAACCAGGGACATGCTTAACAATAGTGTCGCAGAGGGCATCTGCTTTCTTGCCTTGAAAAACCTTTTCCAGCTTCCCAGAGACAATCCTATCATCTTTATAAACATTGGAATAATACTCAACTCGTATTTCTTTTTTATACAGCTCTATAACAAAAAACCCTTTTGAATCAAGAACTATATCTTTTCGTAGAGTTTTTTCAGCCTTAACTAATGGAACTTCTTTATCAACCATTAAGTTTTTCACCTGCCTGTACAAGATTTTTCAACTTCTGAAATGCAACATCCCTTGGCAATAATCTTTGACCGCAGTCAGGTGCCAATTGAACAATCTGATCTCCAAAGACATCTACTGCTTTTTTTATATGATTTGTGATTTCTTCTACAGACTCAACTCTAGAATCATCAGAACGAACAGCACCTAAACAAATGTTTTGAGAAACACTGTACTTTTTAAATGCGTCAAATAACTGTGGTGAAGCCTTAAACTCATGAGAAAGAATATCTACAGGAATCTCTAAAAGATCAGGTATTATAGAAGATACATCTCCACATGCATGAAGGCGAGTAGGACAAGAAATATCTTCAATAATTACCCCAATTAATTCCTTTCCATACTCAGGCATGGAATTTGAAAAAAACGGCTCATCGATACTAATCATATCAACATGTTTTTGCAATATCTCAGCTTCCTGTTTAAGAACATGAGCGAAAGCAAAAGCAAGTTCTTTTTCATCATTATAATAAAGGTCAACGCAAGACTTACTCAATGTAAAAGGACCAGTGAGAACACCCATTACTTCTTTATCGTTAGGAATCAAACTTCTCACATATTTCTGATCTTCTACAGTTATGGAGCCATCGTATTCTATGTTATCTATTATTTCTGTTCTATCCCTGACTCTACATCCTTTAAGTCTTCTTGTGAAAATCTGAATAAATGGATCTCTTGTTTGACCATCTGAAACAACATCAATACCTGCATTGACCATGTCATTAACAGCATATGCAATACACTTCTCCCAAGAAATCTCCCTCTGGCTAAAATATCCATGCATAAACTCCATAGTATCCAGCTGAATAGGATATGATCCAATAACACAAGTCTTGATTTTGTGTTTCATCTATGAAGTTTCCTCCTAGGATGAACCTGTGCAGGAGATATACCGAAATAATTCTCTGTATATTCAGAAATTAAAATATCTTGCCATGCAATAATTGGAAAGACTATATCTGCATTTTCTATGGGACCAAATATAGCATAATCTCCTCCGAAAAGAGGGATGTTAACATTTGAAGAAGCATCTACTGTTTTTCTTTCTGATTCAAAATCATGTAACCATGTTGATTTTTCAACAACGTTATGTATGGCACAACCTGTAGGTAATCCATATTCTTCTTTTATAACAGGGATTGCTGCAATCGCTGCTCCACTATTGTCACCGGGTGCTAAAGCTGCTGTGTCAACAAGGATTTTTTTAATTCCAACATTTTTTGCAACATCAATTAGTCCGACATCAGTGAGATGCGCCCCGTTTTCAAGCACTTCGATTTTTCCATCAGGTGATTTATCCTTTGGATTAAACGCTACAATGATAGCCGCCTCTGGAGTATATTTCTTTAACGCCTCACGTTCCTCATCAGTAATTCCAACATGAATAGAATTGTAAATAGTCCGTTTAAGAAGATTACTTTCATGGAGGTATTCCAAAATCTTTACCTTTATCGATGGTTCAATTATATCTATTGAAAACGGATGGTTCTTTGGAAGCGTTGTTTCGATAAAGTCGATTATTTCTTTAATATAATCTTCTTTTTTAATAAAGAAATCAGGGATTCCTGGGTTTCCTGTTTTTTTACTGAGATTGAGCATGTGTTGAAGAAGAGTTTCTGCCTTTTTGATATTAGGCGCTCCCTTGAAAAATAATCCACCAAAGAGAACCGTAGGATGCAAACCTGGCTGCCCACCTATTTTGATACCTGAAATATCTATGATTTTTTGTTCCTTTGTAAATGAAAACATCTATTTCCCTCTTTTTTCAATCTTACCCATATAATCTATTACAATTTTTGAATGTAATGCCCTTTTGTCTTCTAAACTCACTTTTGTTTTTGGTTTAATCTGTATCGCAATGTATGGCTCTCCAAAGGATGGAGGTGATGTAGCCAAGTGATCATCTATAGCTTTATCAATTACATCTTTTTCATTTTCATCAAGTAAATCTACAATTTCGATTTGAGCACGGAATCTCTCTATTGCTTCCTCATTGAGATTTTCAATGTAGGGAATTGCCCCAGGAGCATCAATAATTTTATGCTGTTCATCAATTCCGTTTTTCTGTAGAGCAACAAGCGATGAACCTGAACGATGCCCCTTGATGTCATCACCGCAAACGACAAGATAGCGTATGTGCGGGTTTGATATGACATTTGCGACGATTTTTTCTATCCCGATATTTTCCGTTTTCAGTGGTCCATAAATCGCTACGTCATCAGAAGGAATGTAGTCTACATTTAGGAGTACTACTGCGACACATCCCTTTGGCGAACAGGTAGTGAATTCACCACCCCAGGGATAATATTCATCTTCCATTTGTTGATAGCTCCTTTCAAAAATGTAACTGATGGAAAGCACACTTTTGTGATAGCAGAAAGAAAAATATGGTATAAAAATATGGTGCTCTAGAAACAAAAAAACCCAATAAATAAAGAGTTTAAAGAATGAGAGAGACAGGAGAGAGAAAGAATTAGATCTATCTTAGGGAGGATAAATCAATATGAAAAGAAAATCTCTCTCTTCCCTCACCTCGATAACCATATACAATTTCGGCTTTTATAATTTTATATATTATCTTTCTAGATTATTATTCTAGTAATTGAGATGCATTGCTACGTATGGGAAAGGACTCTCCTCACCACGGAAAATACTTCCCCAATATCCAAAATGTAATATGGTTTTTTAAATTAATAGCTATAACTTTTCTATAACATTCATCTACGCAGACAATAAATTTCTATTACTTCAGAATCAAATCTCGAGTGGGAAACCACTTCATATTTAATTTTCTTTTGTTTAAAGTAATTTTCAAGTTTTGATCTATCAGATAGGGTACTAAATACAAAATATGCACGACCGTTTTGAGAAAGACATGCCCATACTCCCGCGATAAATCTTTTTGTCACTGCAAGACCGTCTTTGCCGCCATCTATTGCTTTATCAAACCAATCGCCAACCTTTTCTTCATTAGAGGTTGGAAGATACGGTGGGTTGAATATGATGACTTCAAAGACTTTGCCCTCCTTAATTACTGAAAAAAGATCACCTTTTCTCACCTCCATGTCTCCCTTCAGCAAGTGTTGGTTTCTTTTTATGTTATGTTTCGCTAACGTGACTGCAAAAGGATTAATGTCGGTACAAATCACGTGTGCTCCCTGACGAGCACACTCAAGTGCTATGAAGCCACATCCAGTGCCAATTTCAAGTACTGCATCGCCAGGATCAATATGTAACGTTTCAAGTAACAGAAAAGAATCCTCCGCAGGATCATACACTTCCAGATGCAATTCAATTTCAAGTCCATTGAAATGAAACATTTTACCTAAAGTCGTATTTTTCAACAGAAATCCTTCTTTTGCCGTCTCATATTAAATGTTGATTTATAAACGTTGAATACTGCTACTTGAAAAAGAAAGAATGAAAAAAAGAAGAGTTGAGTGGTGTTTCTTAGTCGTAACCACCAATCATAAGACTGGGATCGCCGAGAAGCGGCCACTGTTCAATCATCTGCCGGTCTGCATCATCGGCGTTGATGTCAAACTCAAGAGCATAATCTGCAATGGCTGCACTATGTGCTGCACCGACATGTTCTGCTCCAAGCTGTCCATAATTGTAGAAGAATCGTGGGAGTAGCCAGCCGTCAAGTCCCTCCGGGTAGTCAAATCCAGGAATACCCATACCAAGGCCTGTGTTACCCATTGCTGCGATGGCACCACCGTTTGCTTTGCTTATGAGCCACCAGCTGAAACATTTAGGAACCCATTCATTCTTGAAGAAGTTATAGCTAAAGTATTCCTTGAATCCTTCATTACGAATGCTAAGAAGGATGTTTTTCATGCTGACATTGAACTGGCTGTTATGGCAACCGCCGATAACAACTACTGGAAGTTTCTCTTTGTTTCGTATTCTTGGATTAAAATGTAAAGGATCAAAAATGTTCCACATTCTTAGAATAACGATTGTATCTTCGCTTTGTGGTGGATGTGTCACTAAAATAGCTGGATTTGCATGACCTGCCATATGGATAAATCCCGCGCCTTCATTTATTGCATCCTCGACGACATCTTGACCTGTTAGTGCTCCAGTAGACGCCCAGAGTCTTTCAAAATTAAAACCAGTCATATAGCTTGCTGAAACATCGGTATCGATTTCTGCTTCATATCCCAATGGATCTCCGCTGTCAGGATACGTGTCTCCTCCGATGAGAATCATATGTTTAAACCATGAGTCATCTGCTTTGCTGCTTTCATAGGTAATGATTTTGTTAACAAGTGTTGTGACTTCTCTTTTTGATCTGCAGGCTAGTCTTCCAACATAGACTTCAGGGATACCATCAACAATGTCTTTACTAGCCATTGTGAATTCTGCAAAAATATCGTTTTCATTGGAATCCCAGTCTTCAAAAACAGTCCCGTTTTCTTTGTAAAGATCTGCGTAATACAGATCACTGTCAACACCTTTTTCAAAGGGAACGCCTACGTGATTGTTTGTATTTCGTGCAGGGAGATACCATTCTTTACGTTGCCCTTTCTGACCACCAACTAAAAGGACATAGGTAATTCCATTCTCGTCGAATTCATCTTTTATAAAAAGTTTGATGTTTTCTTGCTCGTCACGACCTGAGGTATAATCACCATATATATCTTCAAGAGTAGCAAATCTCGTACTCATGTCGTGATTGTTTTTATGATCAATGAGTGGCTGAAGCTCTGCTGAAAACTCAGATGGAGCGATAACAAGCAAATCATATCCCTCTCTTATTACTCTTGGATTTGAAGGTTTTTCATAAGTGAACGTTACTTCAAAGGCATCACTATAGTATAACAGGCTCTCTGCAGGTGAATATCTGATAGGATAGCAATGAATAATAAGAAACATGACATGCTCATCTTGATAGCGGCCAGATGCTATTCTGTAGTAATATGGAGTGGCAGGATAGATCTCAGAGCTTGAGTACACCTCTTCTAACTTCACTTCTGTTCTTTTGACGTCTTTTCCCTCAATGATTGGCTCAGGAGCAGGTCTCACTTCTTTTGAAATCACCTGTTTTTTTACATTCAAAAACTCAACAGAAACATCCTTTATGTTTGAACCAACTGGAAGCGTATACACTTTTGTTATCTTCGGGAGTACTGGTTTACCTGATTTCATTAGAAGAGAAGTTGCTTCTTCCAACTTTACAGAAATATACTTGCTGTCTTCAATAAGGATAGGTTCTGATAATGAGATGGATTCTGTTTCTTCAATTACTGTATTTTCCTTTGTTTCAGGTATAGCAACAGCCCCAAGTCCACTAAGGACTAAAATCCCAACTAAGAGTATTGGTATTACTTTTTTCATATCTTTCCCTAGTATATATGAGTTTATTTCTCTATATAAATGTTTCCAATATCTTTTATTTAGTTTCAAAATAAAAAACTGTTTTTGGTATATCCATTGTACTCTTAAGATATAAGCAGCAATCAATTGATTGCATCTCAATTATTTTTTTACTTTTCTTATCTTAAATTCTGCAATTCCTGTAGGAATAATTTCCAGTGTGTCTCCATCCTTTATATCATTCGCCAATGCAAGTTGACTAGGAATGGTTATCACAAGGCTGCTTCCCACCAAACGTGCTTTCCTAGTTAGAGGCATATATCCCCTCCTAACAAACAAGGTAATGTATACTTAAATATATATATGTTTTGGTTTTTTCAAATATATCTAAAAAGAGATATATCGCTGAAAATTTACTTGGCTCGTCATCCATGAAATAAACCAAAAAGTTATGAACAAAAATACATTACTGGAGCCTAAAAGTGAGGCGTTATGAAAATATTTGTTGATACTGCAGATCTTGATGAAATTAAGGAACTTGCGTCATGGGGAATACTAGACGGGGTCACGACAAATCCTACACTTATGGCAAAAAGCGGACGATCATTTAATGAAATAATCGATGAAATCTTTGACATTGTCGATGGACCGATAAGCCTTGAGGTAGTCAGTGAAAAAGCGGATGACATGGTGAAAGAAGCAAAAGGAATAGTTGCAAAGATTGCTGAGAAACATAGGAAAAACATTGCAATAAAAATACCAATGAGTCCTGAAGGATTAAAGGCAGTAAAAATGTTAAGTAAAGAAAAAATAAAAACAAATGTTACGCTTATTTTCTCTGCAAATCAAGCATTACTTGCAGCAAAAGCAGGTGCAGCCTTTGTAAGCCCTTTTATTGGACGACTTGACGACATTGGACAAGAAGGCATGCAGATAGTCGAAGAAATCATGGATATCTTCACCAACTACGACATCAAAACAGAAGTCATTGTCGCAAGCATCAGACATCCAATACATGTTATAGATGCAGCTCGTCTTGGTGCAGATATTGCAACTGTTCCTCCAGGAATCATTAGAAAAATGGTGAAACACTCGCTGACAGATGTAGGCATCAAACGATTTCTCGATGACTGGAAAAAGGTAAAAAAATAAGGATTCTTTTTAACGAATCCAAGCGAGAAATCTCTAACCTTTAAGTTGTGGGATAAAACGCATGAAAACTAAAGTCAAAACGCCGACAAGCGTTTTCTTTCCCTCGAAGAGAAAGCCACGTCATTTATGGCGTGGAAGGGGCGACATGAGGTAGATTCATGGAGGAAGCTGAGCTAGTAGAATCATTAAAACAGATAAAGAAAATCTTCGATAAACATAAAATAGATTTCTGGTTAGAATTCGGAACATTGCTTGGAGCAATCCGGGATAAACAAATTATCCCTTGGGACAAAGATATCGATCTTGGAATGTGGAGAGAAGATTTACAAAAACTTTTATCTTTCGAAGATGACTTCCGAAAAGAAGGAATAGAAATCCACGTCAATAATACAGAAATCAGTTTCCGAAAAGACAAGTACATAGGTGGAGCTTTTACATATCACCGAAACGAAAACAACGCTATAAATTATCACATTTGTTATCCTGGCCTTTATGTACGAAAAAATAACGAAATCGTAATCTCTAAAATTGGTAGGTTGTTGACAATCCTTGTTGTGTATAGTTATTGGCTTTTCACTGAGGAAGACTTGACATGTACCAATTTGCCACAGTTCAAAATCAAGGAATTGTTTATTCCCCTAAAGAATCCTGTGCGAAAATTGGTATATCATATTTCAACTAAAATATTTGGATTCAAGTATCGAACAGATGTCATACCAAAAGAGGATTTCGAAAATTTAAAATCTATAAAATTTTACGACATGAACGTCAAAATACCAAATAATGTAGAAGATTATTTAGTCTACAGATACGGAGATTGGAAAACCCAAGATAGAGATTTCGTGGTGAATAGATTCATACGATCGAATAGAGGTAAGACCTCGTTTAATCCCAAAACTCATAGTAAATACGTCGTTATTGGTACTGCGAATATACATCCAAGAATTATTACCCAAAAATGATAACGATATCGGTATCCTTATTTTTCCTTCTGAAAGTATAGAATAAAAAGGAAAGAAATGTCTATTTATTTCACTCTACTTTAATTAATGTAATTTTTAATTCTTCATTTCCATAATTAGAAGTTATCTTTAGTATATGATTGTACTCACCTGCTTCTAATCCAGTAGATGAAAAACTTAGGTTAACCTTGTCTCGTCCATATGAGAAATTTCCATTCATTGGTGACACAGTCAGCCAGTCTGGCAGGTCAGGGGTTATCTCCCAGTTTATTACTTTTGTTCCAAACGTAGCTTTTCCTGAGTGAATATAGAACCATGCTAAATTAGTGATCTCATCAACGGTAATATCAGTAGGTGTTAAGTATATCTCTGGATCAGGTTCAGTAAGGTCTAATGTAAAATTACCTATTGTCTCGCTTGTTGGATTATATATTAATGTAACTTCAACAGTTCCATAGATCTCATATTCATACAAATCTATTGTATCTCCTACCTCTATCAGTTTATTTTTATTAAATGGATGATCGGTTATTGTTTTTGTATCATTACTAATTGTTAAACTTATATTCCATTCATAATCAACATTATTAATTGACTCAACGAGTATCTTAGATTCATTGATTGTAAATGAAATATTCGGCGTTGTTATAGGACTGTAAACAGTATCACCCCATATAAGTATGGAACTTGTGCTTAACCGAATTCTCACATCGATTTTACTAACCTCATCGAAAATAGAGTCAGGTATTTCAATGATACTACCTATATTTATGTCACCTTCTTTAGTTAGATATGATGGCTCAGTGTATTGAGATACTAAACTTATATTTATCTCGCTCCAATTATAAGTTCTATCAGAATCAACAGATGTAACTATTAATTGGACTGGAAACTCAGAGGATTCTGTATCAAAAGATATTTCTAGTTTTGGTTTTGCTTCTTCTACACATCCTGAAAAAGAAATTGTGATCAATAACAGTATTACCCCAAATATTGATAATTCCCTCCACATTCCAATTCTCTCCTAATATTGATATTGAGTATCAATTTATCCCTTATAAAATCTATGTTTTCCCTTCTGAAAGTATAGGGTTTAGGGTAAATAAAAACCTCAATAAAATTAAATAGGTAAGGCACCAAATTATCGTAATTTTTTGATTTATGAATGGAGCTAATTCCTCTAGGTCACAACCGCAGGGATATTCGAAAATAAAGTGCCTTACCTAAAGAGTGGTTTAAAAGAATGAAAAAAAGAAGATAAAAATCCATTAGATCCTCTCATTCAAAGTTAAAATACTTTTTTGCTGTTAGTACTCTACAGCTGTTAGTACTTACCGAAGTCCTTTTTCCGTTCTTTTGCATCTTTACCGGTTGCTTCAACAAGAAATGTATTCCATTTCTTTATGATACTGTAATCACCACATACTTTCTTAGGAGGGACGATATCAATGAAAAGAGAGTTTTTCTCCTGTCTCATAGTAACATCTCCAATACCATCTACTGCAAATTCAATGCCTTTGTAGATATCGCCTTTTGCACAAAAATAGGTAGAAATCAACTGTCCAACATCTGCATTATGTCCTCTTTTTATCTTGTATTCTCTCATACCTAACGGTATCAAATAGGAATATTTTAAATCTTTTTGATTAATCACAAAAAATACAGCAGTTTCTGTAAATGAGAAATTATCATACGACGTTAGAACTTGTTTATACGAAGGATGTCATTTAGTTTTCTTTTTGGAACATGAAGCACTTCTTTTTCATCTCGATAGTATTCAACAGAATCAATCATGTCTTCCATGATTGCTGTCTCAGATTTGTATCCTAAAGCAATAACTGAATCAATGAGTAAAGAGTCGGGAATGCATAGTATTTCTCTAAGTTTCTTTCGATTAATGTTGAGTAACATACAGCTTCCAATGTTTTCTTCTTCCGCAGCAAGCATGATATTTTCTGCAGAAAGCCCGACATCCCATTTGTAATATTTGTTGAGATCTTCGCGTACAAGAATGACGATGTAGGCGGTTGGTCGTTCAGTTTCATCTGGTGTCCATTTTGGTTTAATATATCCAGCCCAACCAAGGGTTTCAAAGACGTTAGCGCATAGTTTTTTTTCACTGACGATAAAGTATTCTAACGGCTGAAGATTTGCCGCTGATGGTGCGACTCTTGCAGCATTGACAAATCTTTTTAAAAGTTCGACATCAATAGGTCTTTGTTTGAAACGCCGTATTGTTCTCCTCGATTGTATTGCTTTATATACATCCATGATTTCACAAAATAAAGAGAAAACATAATTATTGTATTAAGTTTCCGCAATATACTTTAACACCTTTCTTTTATCAAATATTTCAATGGTAAAAAAAATCAGACGAGTGAGAACGTTTGCAAGAACCGCGACAAAATCTCAAGAAAAAAACTTAATAGATAATGCTAAAAAACTACGAGAAAATCCATTTGTTATCGTGCCTGAATATGTAGATGATAGTTGTAAAAAATATTTTATTAAGATTAGAAGACGATTGGAAAAAATACATCGCTTTAACGACGATGCAGAGAAACTTGAAAGACTAGCAAACAAAAAAGGTTTAGAAGGAGCACTTGCTGGGACACTTTTGCTTGCAATTTCAGAAAAAGCACCGTATCTTGGGGTTTTAAAGTTTCGCACGGGTGATATCACGTATGCTCAAAGGGGAAAGGCGGAAAAAGAAAAACTTGTTGCAGTACAGCATTTTGATGACCCAGTTTTAAGACTACTTGGAATAAAAGATATCGTGTTTAAAAAAAGACTTCATGTGTATTCATGGGATAAAGGATTTATCTGCAGTGGTAAAACAGCAACACCATCAAAGGATTTTGTTGATTTTACAATCGGTAAACTTGGTTTTTCATACAAAAATGATGTAAGCTTCTGCAGTCATATTGATCCTCAAAAAGCAAAAAATAAGGAGTTTTTGAAGAAATATTATCTCAGAATCAACTGGAAATCTGCCAATACCATCATAGCTATCTGTGAGGATTGTACGAAATCGACAAAAAACACGATGTTTAACATCTCAAAATATATGCTCACGCCAGATTTATCAGATGATTTTGAAATCGATGTCGTAGCAGAAGTTATAAAACAGAAAGACTCTGAATCTAAACACGAAACTACACACCTCAAAGAATATCTTTCAGGATCACTCACGGATCACGAGTTTATAAATAAGAACGTGAAGAGCAGGGAGGAACAAATAAAGCAGTTAGATGAGAAAATCTTGGTACTTGATGGCGTATCATATGGTTCAGATATAAGAGGATTCATCGATAAATTAAAACCTAAAAAATGTGAGAGAGAGGCCCTTGAATTTATATTGGAACAAATTAATGAGCCGTTGGTTGTTTCTGATGCGACTCCAAATAGAATTCTTGAGATGTACTGGGATATGTATGGAGAAGAGTTTATCGAATCAGTCGTTGATGATAAAACGATGGCTGATTCGTTCTTTAAACTTGATGACATTCCCTCCAATATTTTAGCAATGGTTTTTGAATATGAACAAAGACAAAAAATATTATCTCAACTCCCACATTTTGAATCATTACCGCCACTGGCAACATTTGCAGATAACATTGCAAGAACATATAGGACATTTGGGAAAAAAACTGCTCTTGGTGAAATAAAGAAAAGACCTGATAATCCAAAGGGGAAATCACTTGCTTATGCGTTTTTACTTGCCTTTGAAAAAGGAAAAGACACAAAATGGAAATATTCAAAAGATGAGATTGAATACGGAGAGTTTTTAACAGAATATGCTAAAAATCTTCTAGATGCAGCTCCTAAAAAATATACAAAAGCTCTTCAAGATTTACTGACTGCTAGCGGCTCCAATGAAAAAATCTAGCAAAAAAAATCTTATAAAAGAGATTAAAAATATAAAATAGAATGATTAATTTTTGGATGAGGATGCCTTATTTAAGGGTTTTCACCCATTCATAAACCGGTTCAACAAGTTTCTGTATGCGTTTCTTTTCTTCATTCATTGGGGAAGGTTTCCAACTGTCAGCAGGTTCGAAATGAAAATCGGTAACAATACCAGCGCGTTCTTCCTTTGGTTTAAACACGATTTTTAGTGGCATACCAAACTCGACATCCCATGGGTCAATTCCATGTAGTTCATTGGCAATTGCAACTTTACTTTCTCCAATGACTGCATATACCAAAACGATAGGTAATCTTTTCAGCGATGATCTTCCACTCCAACCAGCTATCGTCCACGTGTGAACCTTTGCCGTTAGCGGCATTTCAACCCATTCAGTTTTTTGAAGGTTGCAATCAAGATTCCAACAATGAGTCCGTATAGGCACCCAAGTATCGCCACAGAGAGGGCATCGTGTTCCCCAAATTTTACCATCAAGTAGTCCTTTGAAAAACCGACTATTCCATCCATGTCTAATGGTATAAAGCTGATCATAATGAAGGAACTGATTCATCACGTTTCCATCTTCTGAGATCTCATGACCAACAAACGCAAGTCCTGTCTCTTTTACGCCTTTGGGTCTATAATCTTTTTTTTCTGTAAAAATTGGTTCTTCAGCAAATTTTTTCTTCTTTTTCTTCATAACTACTACTCGACCCATACTTAATGCCTCCTCAGTATAAAATTTGAAATACTTGTTCCAGTACCTGCATGACTATTGACAATACCACATTCTGGATCTGAAACCTCGGTTTTTTTACTTAAATGCTTCTTAGGAATCATATCTGCAAGCTGATAGAAACATTCAATAGTGCTCATCAGACCCGTTGCACCTACAGGATGTCCATACCCCATAAGACCTCCACCGGGATTCATAGGGATATCTCCATGCATATGGGTTTTTTCATCACGTAAAAACTGAGCAATATTGTTTTCATCTGCTAACCCTAATGCTTTGTAGATTTGTGCTTCAGAAGTCGAGAATGCATCATGGATTTCTCCAAAATCAATTTCTTTAAGCGGATCTTTAATTCCTGCCATTTTATATGCCTGCTCTGCAGAATTCCGACAGGCACCAAACTCTGTCATTTCAGGATATCCCGGACCATATCGTTCCGTCCATCCAGGAAAGTTTAATCGATCACCTGCTCGTATCGTACAGCTGGAAAGCCCGATGCCATCAATCGTAACATAACTATCAGGATTTACCTTTTTTGCATAATCTTCAGAACATACAAGAACAAATGCGACACCACGTGACATAAGACAACAATCATATTTCTTAATAGGATAAGAGATAAGCCGTGAATTCATCACATCATCTACAGTAATATATTTATGTTCATTTCGATACCATTGCGCCTTCGGGTTATCCATTGCATTATTCCGGTTTTTCGCTCCAATGCCTGCGACATCCTCTTCTGTCACATTATTGTCTTTCATCCATTTATTGGCCATTGCAGCATAATAAATAGGGTAGATTCCCCCAACCATGAGTTCATATCTGATATCTGATGCCATAGCAATAAACTCACTACCCTGCGATTGTGAAACAGAATCCATGGTCTCCCAGCCGACAACACCAACAACATCATGATGACCGGACATGACAGCAAGAGCTGCTGCATACAAGGCAGAACCACCACTGTTTCCACCGTTTTCAACACGATAATGCGGCACACCAACAAGACCAAGATGATCATGGATAATCCATTCTGGGGCAAGCTGATGTCCAAAATGAACAGAAAAATGTGAATAAATCATCAAATCTATATCACGCAGAGAAAACTCGGGGATATCCTGCTGTGTTTCTCGTATACATTCCGCCGCTCCACCTTCTATACTTTCAAAACCTGTAGGGCCATAATCAAATGGTGTCGTAGCACCTCCAACAATACATACTTTTTTTGACATCTAATCTTTCTCCTTCAAGGACCAAAAAATCTTAAAAGTTCCCAGTGCTGTAAACAAGTGACTCATTAAAAACTTTTACATTTTTATTTTAATTGTTAATTATTTTATAATAAACTGTTAATTTGAATACTTGGGATTATCTTGCGTTTTTAATTCCTTCAACAGCCTCAGGATTTTCAATTGATGAAACATCGATCACATCTTCACCTAAAAATTTCGCTTTTATGACCCGTCGTACAATCTTTGCAGATCGTGTCTTAGGGAGATCTGTAACAAATTTTATATCTCTAGGTTTTAATGTTTTACCCATGATTTTCACGACCTGTTGTTTGAGTTCTTCTCTTAATTCTTCATTTGGGTTATAATCTGGTTTTAAAACTACAAAGGAAACAATGTCTTCGCCCTTTATCTCGTCGGGAACACCTATTGTTGCAGCTTCTGATACAGCGGGATGTTCGATAAGTGCAGCTTCAATTTCAGCAGGACCTGTCCGTCGTCCAGCAACCTTAATAGTATCATCACTTCGGCCATGAAGAGACCAGAAACCATCCTCATCTATTTTAGCCCAATCCCCATGATACCAAACATTTGGCCATCGAGACCAATATGTCTCAAGATATCGATCAGGTTCATTCCAAAAACCTCGAGTCATCGACGGAGCAGGTTTCTTTGCAACAAGATGCCCCATCTCTCCACGTACTGGTTTTCCATCGTCATCAAAAACATCAATATCCATACCAAGACCTGGACCACGGAGTGTACATGGTTTCAATGAAGTAATTGGAAGCGGAGAAAGGAAACAACCAACAATCTCTGTCCCACCTGAAATATTTATTATTGGTAGTTTTTTGCCACCAATTTTTTCAAAAAACCAATTCCAAGAATCAGGATCCCAAGGTTCACCCGTAGAACCCAGAATTCGTAGTGAACTGAGGTCATGTTTTTTCACCCAGTCATCACCATATCTCATAAGGAGACGAATGGCAGTTGGTGAGATACCAAGATGGGTGATCTTATGTTTTTCAATAAGTTCCCAGAGCCGATCAGGCTCTGGATAGTTTGGTGCTCCTTCAAAAATGACAACCGTACTACCAAAACTTTGGACACCAATTATCATCCAAGGCCCCATCATCCATCCGATATCAGTAAGCCAGAAGAATATATCATCTTCCTTTACATCAAAATAATACCCAAGTTCCTTTGTTATCTGCGCAAGTGCCCCCCCATGCGTATGAACAGTACCTTTAGGTTTTCCAGTTGTTCCAGAGGAAAATATAATCATTGCGTAATCCTCAGAATCCATCACCATGGACTTGCATTCATCTGACTCACGAGAAACAATATCGCCCCACCAAAGATCCCTCCCTTCATTCCAAGGAATATCAATTCCAACATGTTTATACACTACAACATGCTCAAGTGAGGAGATACGGTCAACTGTTTTTTCGATTTCTTTTTTGATTTCAACAGTTTTACCCCTTCTCATAGAACCATCAGCAGTAAGCAAAACTTTAGCACCAGCAATATCTAACCGAGAGGCAACAGCATGAGCACCAAAACCAGAAAATATCGGAACACTGATAGCACCAGTTTTAATAACTGCTAAAAAACCAACAACAATCTCAGGAACCATCGGCATATAAATACCGACTCGATCACCTTTCTTCACACTCAGTTTTTTTAATGCATTTGCTAACTTATTAATTTCTTTGTAAAGTGTTTCATATGTAATTTTCCGTGTATTTCCTGATTCGTCTTCCCAGATAATTGCGATATTGTCTTTTTTGTCAGATTTCGTATGTCTATCAACACAATTATAGACAATGTTGGTTTTACCTCCTATGAACCATTTCGCCCATTGAATACCCTTTGAGGTATCAAGAACTTTCTTGTATGGTTCAAACCATTCTATGTTTAAATCTTTCATTACTGCATCCCAGAACCATTCAAGATCTTCAGTTGAACGCTTTATGAGTTCCTCATAGCTTTTAATTTTATGTTTATCCATAAATCTTGTAATATTTGCCTTTTTCACATATTCATCTGTTGGTTTCCAAACAATTTTCTCCATTCTCGGCCTCCCGGATTTCTTTTTGATATAATTGTCTTTTTTACGATAAATTGATTTTGTCAGTAAAAATCTGCTCCATGGTATGAACGATTGTACATATAATGTTTTCACCATTTTTTATGCCAATATGTATCCCTAAGGTTTTTCTACCATTTACCTATCACGGTATGAGGATTATCATGAACTTTGAATTAACTGACATGCAAAAATTGTTTCAAAAAACTATTAGAGAATTTTGTGAGAAGGAGATAAAACCTCTTGCTTCAAAAATTGACAAAGAAGAGTATTTCTCATGGGATCTTTATAAGAAAATGGGTAAAATGGGTCTTATGGGTATGACTGTTCCACAAAAGTATGGGGGAGCAGGTATTGATAAAGTTAGTTATATGATTGCTCTTGAAGAAATTTCACGGTTTTGTGGTTCTACGGGATTAACTGTCGAGGCACATAATACTCTTGGTATTGGTTATATCTATGAGCGTGGTACGGAGGAACAACGTAAGAAATATCTTCCTAAATATACAACTGGTGAAGCATTTGTAGCGTTGGCGATCACTGAACCAAATGCTGGATCTGACGTGGCCTCGCTTCAGACTACTGCTGTTCTTGAAGGTGACGAATGGGTGTTGAATGGTGCTAAGCAGTTTATCACTAGTGGTGACATTGCCGGGATTACCATTGTAATGGCGAAAACCGATAAAACCAAGGGTGTTAAGGGCATTAGCGCGTTTATTGTTGAAAAAGATACTCCGGGTTTTAAGGTTGGTCAATTGGAAGACAAGCTTGGGGTTCGTGGGAGTAGAACTGCTCAGCTTTTTTTTGAAGATTGCCAGGTTCCAAAAGAGAATATACTTGGGGAGAAAGATTTGGGTTTTATAGGAGTTATGAACACTCTTGACCGGGGCCGTACTGCTGTTGGCGCTATGTCTGTAGGTATTGCTCGTGGTGCACTTGAAGATAGTGTAGAGTATGCAAAACAACGGGAGCAATTCGGACGCCCAATAGGTAAGTTTCAGGCAATTCAATGGAAGATTGCTGATATGGCAACCGAGATTGATGCTGCTCGTTTGCTTGTTCATCGCGCTGCGTTTTTAGAAGATCAAGGACTACCATTCGGTAAAGAAGCGTCTATGGCTAAATTATTTGCATCAGAAATGGCCATGCGCGCAACAGTAAATGCTATTCAGGTTTTCGGCGGATATGGTTATATAAAGGAGTACCCTGTTGAAAGATATTTTAGAGACGTTAAACTTTGTGAGATCGGTGAGGGAACATCAGAGGTTCAGAGGATAGTTATAGCAAAACGATTAGGTCTATGAAATAAAGAATTGTAATTTTTTATTCAAAATTTTCGAGAGGTTAAATAATTTGTAGTTATGATTATAACAAACTTATTATACCGAACTAATTATTCCCCATAACTCTATTAAACTAAAGGGGGTTGTAAAAATGGTTGATTATAGATTTAATGAAGAACAAGAACTTTTTAGAGAAAGTATAAAAGAATTTTGCGCAAGTAAAATCGTCCCGAAAACTGAGAAACTAGAAGGGGCAAAACAAATGCCGGAGGATATCATAAAGGCATTGGCGAATTTTGAACTCCTTGGCATGGTGATAGATCCTGAGTATGGTGGTTTAGGTACTGATGTAGTGACGGCTGGGATTGCAGCTGAAGAGTTGGCCAGAGCAGACACTAGCTGTGCAATACCTGTTCTGTTCCTAGTGGAGACTTCCTGGGGACACGTACTCGATAAATATGGGACAGAGGAGGCAAAAAAGGAGATCTTACCTAAGATGATAAAGGGAAACCAATTTGTCGGTATAGCTACGACAGAATCAGACATTGGATCAGACTTAGGCTCTATGAAAACCAAGATTAGTAAAAAGGGAAATAAATACGTCATCAATGGAGAGAAGATGTACATCAGTGGTGTAGCTGAGGCTATGAAATATGGTGGAGGGCACGTTACCCTTGCTAGAATGAAACCTGAGCTGGGTACAAGAGGAATGTGTATGTTTTATCTTCCTTTGAAGGATACACCAGGTATAACACCTACCTATGTTGAAGATATTGGTAGAGAAGGGATTTCATGCGGTGGATTCAACATCGAAAATGTTGAGATCCCAAAGCATTATCTGCTTGGGGAAGAAAATAAAGGGTTCTATATTGTACATGAGGGGTATGAACTTGCACGTGGGCTTATAGCTCTGGTATGTGCTGGTGCTGCGTCTAAAGCTCTTGATAACGGGATTGCATACATTAAAGAGCGTAAAGCGTTTGGGAGACCAATAGGGAAATATGAAGGTATTCAATTCAAGCTGGCTGAACACTATGTCCGGATACAGGCACTTCGTGAGTTAGGCTATAAGGCTCTTTGGACATATGATCAAGAAATACAGGGGAAGGCTTCGAGGTTTGATGTTAGCATGGCGATTGCGATGGCAAAATCTGTTGCCCCAATTTGGGCGTTTGATGCCATTAATGATGTTATGCAGTGGCAGGGAGCTTTTGGATATACTAAAGAATGTGAAGATCAGAAAGCCTGGCGGGGTGTACGTTCGTTTACGCTTGCTGAGGGTTCTTCAGAGATCATGAAGCTGATCATTGCTAGAGAATTGCTTGGCAAAGAGTTTCTAGCCTATCGATAAAGTCATGTAGGAATAGAAATGAAGATGATCGTCTGTGTAAAGCAAGTACCTGATACGACAGAGGTGAAGATTGATCCTAGAACCCATACATTGATTAGGGATGGTGTACCCAGTATTTTGAATCCTTATGATCATTTCGCAGTTGAGGAATGTGTAAGGATAAAAGAGAAGATTGGCGAGGGAAGTGTTACAGTTATTACAATGGGTCCCCCGCAGGCACGAAGCGCATTAATGAGATGTTTAGCCATTGGTGCAGATGATGCAGTACTTATCTCTGATAAAACATTCGCAGGTTCTGATACCTTCGCTACAGCTTACACTCTCTCCCAAGCTATTAGAAAACTTGGACCATTTGACATGGTTTTCTGTGGACAGCAGGCCATAGATGGAGATACAGCACAGGTAGGACCTGAGCTTGCGCAACAACTTAGTATACCTCAAATAACCTATGTAGAAAAGGTTGAGATAGATGATAAACACAAACTCACGATTCATAAACAAACAGAAGACGGATATCATATTCTTGAAGCTAAAGTACCAATATTGTTAGCCCTTCTCCCTCCTTCATCATTTCAACCAGAGTATCCACCCATGAGTAGTATATTAAAAGCAAAAAAGAAGCCTTATAATGTTTGGGATGCGAAAACCCTAGGATGCGATGAATCTAAATTCGGCTTAGAAGGATCATTCACTCAAGTAATAAAGACGTATTCTCCACCACCACGTGGAAAATGTGTAATTATAGAAGGAGAAGATAAGGAGGCTGCAAAGAAGTTAGGGGAGATCCTTTTGAAACACGAGGCCCTTACGAAGAGGTGAAGATTGTGGGTATAGAGATTATTCTTGATAAATGTACTGGATGTGGGTTATGTGTTAAAGCGTGTTCATTTGCCGCAATCAAAATCAAGAATAAGAAAGCTGAGATTGAAGCAAACTGTACACTTTGTGGGTCTTGTGTGGAAGTCTGTAAGTTTGATGCGATAACTCTTGAGAGACCGAAACCAAGCGATAAAGACCTCTCAGAGTATAAGGATGTTTGGATTTTCGTAGAACTCCGTGAACAAGAGATTAAGAAGGTGAATCTGGAACTCGCTAGCAAAGCTCGGGAGATCGCTGACACTTTGGGAGAGAGAGTAGGGGCAGTGATCCTTGGTGGAAAAGTCAAACGTCTCTGTGATGATATAGCGGCTTACGGTGTAGACGTAATCTATATAGCTGAGAACGACAACCTCAGTGAGTACAATACTAGTAACTATGCTGGGATATTAACTGGTCTGATATTGAAGTATAAGCCTAATATCGTGCTTTTCCCTGCGACTCACTTAGGTAGGGATCTAGCTCCACGTGTTGCAGCTGCTTTGGAAGTAGGTCTTACCGCAGATTGCACAGGTTTGTCGATTAAAGATGGTTTGCTTCTCCAGTCTAGACCAGCCTTTGGTGGGAATATAATGGCCGATATTATCTCACCGAGTGCTCGTCCTCAAATGGCTACTATTCGTCCGAATGTAATGAAGATCCGGAGTCCAGATTCTATACGGAAAGCAGAGATTATATCCATACCTGTAGATATATATCCTAAGGCTATGAGGGTTATAATAAAAGAGATCATTAAGACTACTAAATCAGGTACCAAGAGCCTAGATGAGGCAGATATTATTATATCTGGTGGTAGAGGTATGGGATCTGCCGAAAAATTTAAAATCTTGGAAGACCTAGCTGAGACAGTTAATGGAGTTGTAGGTGCATCGAGGGCAGCAGTTGATGCTGGCTGGAGGCCACGATCAGATCAGGTGGGTCAAAGTGGGAAGACTGTATCGCCAAAGTTATATATTGCATGTGGTATCTCCGGAAAGATTCAGCATCAGGTTGGTATGAAGAGTTCTGATACTATTATAGCTATTAATACGGATACGGAGGCCCCGATCTTTGACATTGCAGATTGTGGGATTGTCGGGGATCTCTTTGAGATTGTACCCTTATTGAATGAGGAACTTAAGAAAAACCTTTGTAAGGATTGAAAAAGAAGGAGTGGTTATGACTTTCAAGGATGTATATATACCCTATGGCGGCTATTGGAGTACACCGTTTTGCGCATGGCAAAAAAGCTTTCAAAATCTCCATGCTATAAAATTTGCAGCTGAGATTGGGAATAGAGTTCTACAGGAAAACAATATCTCCCCTGAGGAGTTCGACGAGCTTATACTCGGTATAACAATACCTCAGCTTTCTAGTTTCTATGGGACACCTTGGCTCGCAGGGATGCTTGGCGCGGAGCATATCACTGGCCCTATGATTGGACAGGCATGTGCCACTGGAGCAAAATGTGTTGAGGTAGCTGCATTAAGTGTAGATGCAGGAATACATAAGAATGTACTTGTTGTGTGTGCAGATCGATGTTCGAATGGTCCACATCTCGTGTATCCAAACCCACTAGCTCCTGGTGGTACGGTTGATAATGAGAGCTGGGTGTGGGATAATTTTGGAAATGATCCATTTGCTAAGAATGCGATGATAGAGACAGCTGAAAATGTAGCAAAAGAGGCAGGCATCACTAGGGAGGAGCAAGATAAAATCACGCTTATGCGATATCAGCAGTATCAAGATTCCATGAAAGACAACAAAGCATTCCAGAAGAAATATATGATTATACCTATTGAAGTTAAGGACCGATCAGGCCGTAAAGTGTTGGCTACAGTGGATGGGGATGAAGGCATATATCCAACTACATTGGAAGGACTTCAAAAGCTTAATCCTGTTATGCCTGGAGGTACTGTCTCTTATGGGACTCAGACTCACCCGGCAGATGCCAACTGCGGGATCATTGTGACCACTAGAGCTAGGGCAAAACAGTTGAGTAAAAAGAAAAACATAAAAATCCAGATATTATCCTATGGCGAAGGCAGAGCAAAGAAGGGCTATATGGCTAAGGCTATCATTCCAGCTGCAAAGATGGCTCTTAAACAGGCAGGAATGTCAATTGCAGATATAAACGCCATCAAAACACATAATCCATTTGCTGTCAACGACATCTACTTTTGCAGAGAAATGGATATTGATTGGAAGGATATGAACAACTATGGTTCTTCTCTTATTTACGGTCATCCGCAAGGACCAACTGGTGCAAGACTAATAATTGAACTCATTGAGGAACTAGTATTGAGGGGTGGAGGATATGGTTTATTTGATGGATGTGCTGCTGGTGACACAGGTGCAGCTGTTATTTTAGAGGTTAGAGTTGACTAATTATAATTTATGTTATTGTTTTAGAAAATAGGTGATGTAATATGAAGATACAGAAAGTAGGTGTTATTGGCGCAGGAAGCATGGGAAGCGGCATCGTTCAGAAGATTGCCCAAGAGGGCATAACTGCGGTAATGGTAGATGTTAAGGAAGAATTCGTTCAAAAAGGAATGAAAAACATCAAAAAAACACTGTCAAAAGCTGTCGAACGAGGCATATTTACTCAAGAACAAGCAAAAGAGATTTTAAGTCGTATTAAAGGCACGACGGAAATTAAAGACGTAAAAGGCGCTGACCTCATCATAGAAGCAGTTTTTGAAGATATGAATGTCAAAAAAAACCTTTTCAAGGATTTAGATAAGATATGTGAGGAGAAGACTGTCTTTGCTTCTAATACATCATCGTTCTCTATAACAGAGTTAGCTTCTTCTATTAACCGTGGTGATAGATTTCTTGGGCTTCATTTCTTTTACCATCCTGCAATGAACCGTCTTTTGGAAATCATACCTGGCAGGGATACAAATCAAGATACAATGTCCTTAGCTGAATTGTTTTCCCGGTTGACTGGTAAAATTGCTATACATGTGAAAGATGCTCCAGGATTTGCTGTGAATCGTTTTTTTGTTCCATGGCTGAATGAAGCTACAAGACTTCTTGAGGAAGGTGTAGCTAATGTCCCCACAATTGATGATACCGCGAAAAAGGTATTCAAAATAGGAATGGGACCGTTTGAGTTGATGAATGTAACTGGTATCCCTATAGCGTATCACTCCACTATTGGCTTAGCGGATAAGTTGGGTGATTTCTACTTGTATAGCAATCGTCTTAAGAATCAGTTTGAAAAACGTGAGAACTGGGATGTAAGTGGAGAGGTTGATGCTACAAAAGCTAAGGTGGTAGAGGAACGCCTCCTTGCCACAGTTTTCACAGTCGCTTGCACACTCCTGGAAGAGGATGTAGCAAGTATTGAGGATATTGATAGAGGCGCAAAGGTTGGTCTTAGATGGGCGTTGGGTCCGTTTGAAATGACGAATAAGTATGGAATCAAACATTCATATGAGATTGTCACAGATTTCGTAGAAAAATATCCCAAGCTAAAGATACCTTCTTTATTGAAAAAACAATATGAAAGTAAAAAAGCGTGGAGTTTCAACTATGTCGACCTTAAAATTAAAGACAACATTGCAAGAATTACGATCAATCGGCCTGAGGCTATGAATGCGATAAACGAGGAGGTCATAAGTCAGCTGGATAGACAGTTCACAGTTGCAGATAAAAACCCCAATGTCAAAGCAGTCGTTCTAGAAGGTGCGGGTAATGCGTTTATAGCAGGTGCAGATATACAATACTTCATCAAAAAGATAAAAGAAAACAAGATTGATGATATCTGCCGGTTCACAAGGTATGGCCATACTGTTCTCAATAAGATCGATGCATCTGAGAAAACAGTTATAACAAAGCTTGATGGCCTAGCATTAGGTGGTGGTGCCGAGATTGCACTTGCTACAGATACAATAATTGCTACTAAAAAGGGTAGTATTGGTTTTCCTGAGACCGGAATTGGCATCTATCCTGGACTTGGTGGTACTCAGAGAACCACACAATATATTGGAAAGGAATTAGCAAAATATTTGATATTTACGGGTAAGATTCTTGACGCGGAAAACGCTCAATCAATAGGGTTAGTTGAGTATATTGTGTCACCCGAGGAGATAGACAGTAAAATATTAGAGCTTGTTAACACTGGAAAACTTTTAAAGAAATCAAGTAAACAGATGGTTAAACTACCAGAAGAGTTTGAAAAAATCAAGGAGTATTTCTCTGACAGTAACCTTCAAGGGGTATTGTCTGGTGAGGGAGAGTTAAACGAACTTGGAAAAAAGATTTCGAAGACAATATCCTACAAAGCTCCAATTGCAATAAAACTTGCAAATCGGATTATAGATGAAGGTAGTCACCTTAATTTAAATGATGGATTAGAATTTGAGCTTAGTCATCTTTTGGAGATATTTTCAACTCAGGATGCCTTAGAAGGCTTAAACTCTGTGGTAATGAGACGAAGACCAACATTTACAGGCAAGTGATTAATTTATTTATTCTTCCAGATAGGTTGCCGTCTTTCTAAAAACGCGGCGAGTCCTTCATTTGCATCATTTGTTTTCATAAGTTCATTTAGGTAGATGTCTTCAATTTTTTTGATTGCCTCTGAATAGTTCCTTGTAGCACCCTCTATAAATGCTCTTTTTGTCAGTTGAAGCACAACTGCACTGTTGCTTGCTAGTTTCTCTGTGATGAAGTCGTCGGCTTCAGATTCAAAATTCTCCACGGGAAGAATATGGTTGACAAGCCCAAGTTCCTTTGCCTCATTTGCACTTATCGTTTCCCCTGTCAGTATGAGCTCAAGTGCCTTTTTGCTCCACATAAGTTTAGGAAAAATAGCAGCTGCTACAGGTGGAAGTACGCCAACTTTGATTTCTGGTTGTCCAAATTTGGATTTCTCTGATGCAATCACCATGTCGCAGAATGTTGCAACTTCACATCCTCCTCCAAGTGCGGCTCCATTGACGAGCGCTATTGTTGGTGCGTTGATTTTTTGGAGGTTTGTGAAGATGTCATGGAAGACTTGGATCATCTCTTTGACTTTTTCTTTTGTATGATCGGATATGTCAACACCTGCTGAGAATGCCTTACCGGCTGCATCGAGTATAAGAACCTTCAATGATTGTTTCTGAAAAGCCTTTAATGCATGGTTGATTTCCTGCATCATCTCAATGTTGAGGATGTTTAATGGTGGTTTATTAAATGTAATTCGACCAATCATATCCTTTTCTTCTACGATTATTGTTTTGTATTCCATAATATTATCTCCTATAATCATGTAATAGAAATTGTTGCCCTGCCAAGGATTTTACCAGCTTCAAGGTCATGTATCGCGTTTTCTAATCTGTCCAATGTATAGTCTTTGTTGGTTACTAGTAAATCTAAATCAACAGTTTTGTTTTCTACTGCTTGTACGATTTCCTTCATCTCATTCATAGGACAGGCCCATGCTCCATTGATTGTCAGATATTTGTCCATGATTTTTTGGTTCAAGAACTCACTGACAGGTTTTGGAGGCCATCCAACTTGGATAATGGTTCGGTTTTTACTTGCTGTTTCAACTGCTACTGGAAATGTATCAGGAACGCCGGAGCAGTCAACAACTAAATCAACCTGGTATTTGTCTTCTGCTAAGTGAGAAGTGATGTGTTTTGCTAGTTCTGATACTGCCTTTGCTTTATCCCTGCCGGTGAGTTTGTTTATTACAATGCTATTCTCTTCATAATATACTTGGGAATTTATCGTATAGGTCGCACCAAGTTTTTTAGCGAACTCGAGTTTTTTGTCAAAAATATCTACAGCAACAACACGTTTAGCTTGAAAATATCGTGCAGCAAGATTAACGGCTGGTCCTCCAACACCTCCAACACCAAAGATAACGACGTTCTTTCCTTGTAGCCAATGGCCCATACGTTCAAATAACTTATTAGGGTTTGATGTGTGCTGTAGTATATGTGTAGGGATGGACCTACTTTTTAATGCATGAAACGGTGTTGAGACAGCATCTGGAATGATACATGCCTCATCTAAAGGAACATCTTCATTGATTTTAAATGTGTATCTTGATGGAACAGCGATTAATTCTGCATCACCACCATGTACACCATGTCCTATGAATACTGATTTTTTGCATCTGTTTGTCAGTCCCTCTTTACATGAGCTGCAGGTTTCATCTTCACATCCTGGATAAACAGGAGGAATAATGACGTGGTCACCAACATCCAAACCCTTAGCAGATTTCCCAATGTCTTTAACTACACCTGCGATTTCATGTCCTAAGATCAACGGTGGTCTGAACGGTACAAAACCGCGATAGAGACTGCGATCTGTACTGCATAATCCTGCGTATTTTGACTGTATAAGAACATCTGATTCCTTCATTATAGGCTCGTCAAAATCAGAATCAATGTTCAACTCTTCCTTTCCATATAAAACTGCGGCTTTCATGCCTCTCCCTATGAGTCAGTGGTATGATAAGGGGGGTATATAATTTTATTTGTTTAGGTTGTACAATTTTTGAATGACGGCATGCTAAAAAATCCTACAAAAGTAAAAAATAGTTTACCTTTTTATCGTTTTAAGGGAATTTCCGATAATATGACTTTATGTTCTCAATGGTCATACAAATAATTAGATGAAAAGATGAGCGTCATATTGACAGATCCAGCAACAATTGAATTAGCATATTCAGGTTTTGTCCAAAGTTTTGGTAATAACCTAACTGCTGGAACGCTAGGAGTGGTTCTTTATGTTTTTCTTTCTGTCATCAATATCGCAATATATTACACAGACATAATAGTACACCATAATATTATCGATACGGGCATTCACAGAAAAAACCCTTGAGACATTTTCTTTCAAAATAGGACTATGCCATTCACAAACAATTGGACGTCTTAGAATGGCCCCAAATGAGCATTTTTGTACATTAATGCATAACTATTATAAACAGATAATAAATATAATGTTGGGGGACGTAATAGGGCTACTCAAAAAGCTCTCCCTGAGAGACATTTTTTTTCTTATTGCGATCCTCTCCTTTCCTCTCTGTTTTAATTGATGAAAATATCATATTATTAACCTTGCTTTCAGAAGGAAAAACAAGGATACAAATGGATATGTTTTTTTCATTTTGGCACTTTGACAGAGTGGGTTTATATAGTACAAGTGCCACAGGTTAGCATGCGTAAAATCCGGAAGTGAAAAAATGAAGAAAGAGTATAAATCTGTAATAAAAGAAATAGATAAAACATTGGCGACAATAGGTGAGAAAAAAACATATCAAGACTATAAATCTGCAGTAAAAGAAGTTGATATACTATTAGAGAAACTTGAGGAGAAAAACAAGAAGGAGTAGTAAAAAGGGAAAAAGCAGACACGTAGTCTTTGAAACAACTATTAATTGTAAAGAAATCGGTGTTATGAGATTGGGAGAATATACATGATTTGTAAGATATGTGGAGAAGAAACAGAAAAACCAGATGGTGTCTGTGATGAGTGTAAATTCTCAGTTATAAATGTAGATGAGATTCCACCAAACATATAGAAGAATACCTTTTAAAGGAAAGAAACAGGTTTTATAAGGGATAAACTGTTACGAAATATAGATTGAGGGAGGAGTTGAGACGACAAAAATAGCGGAATGTATATGCAAAGACTGCCCAAAAGAATTTAACGAATTTAAAATAGAATTCAAGAAAAACGTTCCTCCATGGCATATTATGTGTCCAGTTTGTGGAAGTGAAAATATTACTATTCATTGGATTGATGTAAACAAGCAATAAAAAATAATGTTATGTGGTAACACGATATTCTTTTTTTTATCTCACGGTTAGCCAACTTATAAATAAGATTATATCATTCTCTCCTAAGATAAAATTTTAACATAACGGGAGGAAAGAAATGACTTTAGAATGGTTACCGAAGGATAATAAATTGAAAGATCATGATTTGTGGGGAGATGAGCATTTTGGTACTGAGCCGCCTTGTACAACGTATGAACTGCGACCTGTGATTGATCAAGAGGGAAAGGTGGTTAAAGGATTGAATACAGCTTGGATTGTTCTAAATAACCCGGGACAGTACAACTCTTATACTACAGATATGGTGAAAGGTGTCATTGCTGGCTTCCATCGGGCATCAATGGATCGTAGCGTGGTGGCAGCGATATTTACTGGAAGTGGTGATAAAGCATTCTGTACAGGAGGGAATACAAAAGAATATGCCGAATATTATAGTGGCAAACCGAATGAATATGGAGAATATATGGATCTGTTCAACGGTATGGTGGATGCGATACTTGGTTGTAAAAAACCAACTATATGTCGTGTGAATGGCATGCGGGTCGCTGGTGGACAGGAAATCGGTATGGCTTGTGATCTCACTATTTCTTCAGATCTAGCATTATTTGGTCAGGCTGGTCCTCGACATGGCTCCGCTCCTGATGGTGGTTCTACAGATTTTCTTCCTTGGTATCTAGGGATTGAAGATGCAATGTGGAACTGTATCTCTTGTGAGTTGTGGTCTGCTTATAAGATGAAGCGGGTTGGTCTCATCAGCAAAGTAGTGCCTGTGCTCAAGAAGGGTAAGAATTTCGTGAGAAACCCAACAGTTATAACTGACAGGTATGTAGAGGATGGTGAAATTGTCTATGGAGAATTCCTCAAAGGAGATGATTATAGAGAGGCTAGAGAGATTGTGAAAAACACTCCTACAGATTTTGAACTCTTAGATAAAGCAGTAAACGATATGGTTTGGACATATACCAATCTCATGCCTGGTTGTCTGATCAAATCTATTGATGGAATACGTTTAAAAAAGAAGTTCTTTTGGGATCAGACAAAGCTTGCGAATCGTCATTGGCTTGCCGCTAACATGGCAACTGAGGCATTCCTTGGATTTCATGCGTTTAACAATAGAAAACTAACTGGTAGCGATGTCATAGATTTTGTGAAATATCGAAAGTTGCTTGTGGAAGGTCATCCATTTGATGATGAGCTTATCGAAGCAGTTCTCCCAAAACCAAAGAAGATCAAGTAAAATGGAGCTATCTCCGTGTATGCAAGAACGGTCATCGATTTTCATCTTCACATTGGAAGAAAAGAGGACTGGTATCCGTGGGTGATAGAGTATCTTAAAGAGATGAACCCTTATCTTTTCCAGAACTTCAAAAAGCTCATGAATCCTGATGGGCTGGAAGAATACCTTAATGAAGAGGGTGTAAAATATGCTGTTGTCCTAGCAGAAGATTCCCCTCTCACCACGGGTGTTGTGACAAACAGCTATGTTCACAATTTCTGTAAAGGACGGAAAAGGTTTATCCCATTTGCCTCAATAAATCCAGCTACAACATCAAACCCAGAGGAATCGCTGGAGAAATGCATAACGGAAATGGGATTTAGGGGGTTGAAGCTCTACCCAACCTACCAACACTTTTTTCCGAACCAGCGAGGGATCTATCCCCTATATGAAAAAGCTTTAGAGCTCGATGTACCAGTAATGTTCCACACAGGCTCATCGATATACAGAAACTCAAAGCTGAAATATGGGAACCCTTTGCATCTTGATGATGTAGCAACAGATTTCCCAGAACTAAAGATTGTCATGGCTCATAGTGGACGCGGCTTCTGGTACGATAAGGCGTTCTTTCTTTCAAGACTTCATAAGAACCTATATATGGAGATTTCTGGCCTACCGCCTCAGAAGCTTTTGCATTATTTTCCGGAATTGGAGAAGAATGCAGATAAAGTTATCTTTGGTTCAGACTGGCCTGGGGTCAACGGAATTAAAGAGAACATTGATGCGCTAAGCACCCTACCTCTTAAAGAGACAACACTCGAGAAGATACTTTATAAAAATGCAAAGAAAGTGCTTGGGATATCTAAAAAATAGAAACCCCAATCTTAAAATATCATATACCATTTACTTGAGCTAAAACTTATTGGAGGCGAGTATCTTGGAATTAGATGGAAAAAATGCAATAGTGACAGGCGGTAGTCTAGGTATAGGTGCTATTATTGCATTCAAACTAGCTGAAAATGGGGCAAACGTGGCGATTAACTATCGTAAACATGACAAAGAGGCAAAAGATGTAGCAAAAAAGATCGAAAAGCTAGGGAAGAAGGCATTGGTTGTTAAGGCAGATGTAACTAGCTATACTGATGCAGAGAAGATGTTTTCTAAGGTTATCGATACCTTTGGTCGTCTCGATATTCTTGTATGCAATGCAGGTGTCACCCGTGATAGGGTAATTTGGAAGATGAATGAAAAAGATTGGGATCAAGTTATAGCAGTTAATTTGAAAGGATATTTCATATATAATAAGTTTGCAGCACAATGTTTTAAGGATCAGAAGTATGGGAAGATAGTCAATATTACATCTATAAATGGATTACGTGGTAAATTCGGTCAAACAAACTATTCAGCTTCTAAAGGCGGTGAGATTGCGCTAACAAAAGCTCTAGCAAAGGAGCTAGGTAAGTTCAACGTCAACGTAAATGCAGTCGCACCAGGCATGGTGATGACAGAGATGGCAAAATCTATTCCACCTGAGTTTATAAAAAAGGCTATAGATGAAACTGTTCTTGGAAGACTCGCAACTCCGGAAGATATCGCAAACGTTGTATGCTTCCTTTGCAGTGAGAAAGCTAGGCATATTACTGGAGAGATCATCCAAGTAGATGGCGGTCAGTATATCTAAAGAGGTTTAAGAATGAAGGTGGGTATCGTTGGCATAGGACATGGCAAGTTTGGGCGAAGGAGCGATGCGACAGTTCAGGAGCTTGCTTTTGAGCCTTTCAGAGATGCATTAATGGATGCTGGTGGCATATCAAGAAAAGATATCGATGCCATGATAATAGGTTCGTCTCCAGAATACCATAAACAACGGTCTCTACCAGGTGTAGTGGCAGAATATTTGGGTATGAATCCACAGTCAACCTGGCTTACTGAGGCTGCATGTGCCTCTGGAAGCGCAGCGATTCGCACAGCGTATATGGCAATTAAGTCTGGGATGCATGAGGTTGTCGCTGTAATTGGGCTGCAGAAAATGACAGAGCTCACAACTCCAGAGATACTTGCACTTATGGGGAGAGTAGGAGATGTGCAGTGGGAGTCTATCTTCGGTACGACCTTTCCTGGCTACTATGCAATGTATGCGACACGACATATGCACGAGTTTGGAACTACAAAAGAGCAGATGGCGATGGTTGCAGTAAAGAACCATCATTACGGCGCAATGAATCCAAAGGCAATGTTCCAAAAGGAGGTGACGATAGAACGATGTCTAGCATCAGACGAAGTAGCTTACCCTCTTAACGTATTTGACTGCTGCGCGAATGCAGATGGAGCTGCCTGCATACTCATGGCAAGTGAAAAGAAAGCAAAGAAGTTGAATGATACACCTATCTGGCTTGGGGGTGTAGGATGTGCCTCAGCTCAAATGTCTGTATTGCGCAGACCGCATCTTGTTGGAATACCAAGCACTGTTGAGGCATCAAAGCAGGCATACAAGCAGGCAAATATCAAACCACAGGATGTTCAGATCGCAGAGGTCCATGACTGCTTCACAATAGCTGAGATCATGGCTTATGAAGACCTGGATTTCTGCGAGAAAGGCAAAGGAGGAAAATTCATAGAGGAAAAACTGAGCTATATAGATGGGGAAATTCCTGTAAATGTTGATGGAGGCCTCAAAGCCAAAGGCCATCCAGTTGGAGCCACAGGAGTATCAATGACCACTGAAATTGTAAAGCAGTTAAGAGGAGAAGCTGGTAAAAGACAGGTGAATGCAGAGATTGGATTGACCCATAACGTCGGCGGCATAGGTCAGTACTGCTTTGTTCATATATTGAGGAGGTAGGAAGAATGCCGTTTCACTATTTTGGAAAGGTAAACTTTGTTCCATATACCAAAGTCAGTGAGTTTGCAGACTACTTAAAAGAAGGAAAATTGATGGCAACCAAATGTAAAAAATGTGGAGAGTTTTCGTTCCCACCACGCGCTGACTGTATTAAATGCCTTTCAGACAAGTTTGAATGGGTCGAATGCTCAGGCAAGGGGCGATTACATACATACACCATTATCTATGCAGCACCTACCGGTTTTGATGATATTACGCCATACATACTTGGTGTACTAGACCTAGATGAGGGTGGACGTCTCCTGGGATGGATCGATATTCTAGAAGAGGAAATTAAGATTGGAATGCACTTAAAAGCGGTGCCAAAAATCTTCGAAGAGACACCAGAAATAAAACTCTATTACACACTAGAAAAGTGCTAATGACACATAAAATCAGGATTATTTTTTTGTTTTCAATACCTTGTTTTTATCTAATACTAATTTTTTGAAAAGAGCATCTTGTTCCTCGTTAAGAGATAGTATAAGTTTCTTTAGATCATCTTTTTGTTCTGGATTGAATTTACCAGTTGCCATGAGCTTGTCTATCGTCGTCTCCATCGTGTCCCTTCTCTTTTTCATCTTGACTTCGCTAGGTACAAGCTTTTTTATTCCTTCCTTCTCGATCTTCTCAGCAAGTTTCTTTCTCAGGATGTATTTCAGCACTTTGCCTCTACTACTAATCGGTAACTCTTTTTCTATAAATACATATCTTGGGACCTTGGCGCTTGCCATTTTACCATAGCAGAGATCAACGATTTCTTGACCTGTGATTTTAACGCGTGGTTCAGGGATTATAACTGCAGCGATAAGTTCGCCCAAATCATGATCAGGTACCCCTACCACAGCAACCTGTTGAATCTTAGGATCAGATATCAAATACTCCTCAAGCTCCCTTGGGTAGACATTAAATCCGCCAACAATCACCATATCTTTTTTTCGTCCTACAATTTTATAGTAATCAAATTCATCAACTGTAGCTAAATCCCCTGTGTAAAGCCAGCCTTCATTATCTATTGTTTCTGCTGTTTGTTCAGGCATCTTATAATAGCCTTTCATCACATTGTAGCCTTTACAAGCTAACTCACCCATCTCACCTAATGCGACTGGATTATGGTCATCATCAACGATTCTTACCTCAACATTTGGCAATGGACGTCCGACACTCTCTACTCTTTGCTGGAGGGTATCCTCAAAGCTAGTCATTGTAACTAAAGAGCACTCAGTCAATCCATACCCTATGCAGATATTACATTTCATAACATTCATGATTCCTTGCATTGTATCTACTGGACAAGGAGCACCAGCTATAATTCCTGTACGAAGGGAATCTGTGTTATATTTCCTAATCTTCAGCACCTCTAACTCACGGATGAACATCGTTGGAACACCATGGCATATAGTACACTTCTCTTTTTCGATTGTCTTTAGGATATCTTCAGGTTCAAAAGTCTCCATGACCACGATACTTGCCCCATGAACAATGGTTAAAGCTATGCCCAATACGCAACCGAAAAGATGCGAGAAAGGAACTGGAACAAGGAATCGATCCCTGTGAGAGATCTCCATTATTGATGCTGCATCCTTTGCATTTGCAACGATATTCATGTGACTAAGCATTGCTCCTTTGGGTTTCCCAGTTGTCCCACTTGTGTAGACGATGAATACTACATTATCGAGATCATTTTGGAAGCGTCGATCTGTATATTCTTGATTTTCCCTCCAGTTGTCGCCCATAGTAAGCACAGATTTGTATGATACAGTATCATCAACATCCTCTCCAATAACGATAATATGTTTAAGGTTTGGGAGTTTTGGTTTTATCTGTCTTAGCATACTTATAAAATCACTTTTGCCAAACTTCTTCGTAGTTATTACTGCTACAGAATCGGAATGGTTTAGGATGTATTCTGCCTCTGAGGCTTTGTACCATGTATCCATAGGAACTAGCACTGCACCAATTCTAGCTACTGCAAACAATGTCACAATCCATTCCAGATGGTTTGGCATCCATATAGAAATCTTATCACCAGGCTTGATACCTAGCTCTACGAGACCGCCGGCAAGTCGATTCACCTTCTCATTAAGCTCAGTATATGTGAGTCTCTCTTCTTCTTTGCTAAGGAAACAAATTACTTCTTTGTTTGGAAACGCTATTGCGGCCCTGTCTAATGTTTCGCCAAGTGTTAACATACTTATATCACCATCAATATTTAACGGAATTTAGAGAGATATAATGAAGTGTAATAAATCTTTTTCGAAAGAGAATATTATAACTGAAAAGTATCATCGACAAAAGCTTTATAAATCAAACATTATATCGGTAATGTAGCTACAATGTAGCTAGGGAGTTATTATGGACAATCCGACAAAGTTTGAAGTCTATGGTCAAGAGATGATCGAGAAGATTGTAAAGAAGTGTGGAAATAGTGGCCGCATTTATCTTCCACCAGATTGGATTGGAAAAAAAGTAAAAATCATCAGGGTTGATTAAGATTTAGGTGGTACAATGACAGATATTGCTGTAAGACCCATGAAGGAAAAAGATATTAGCCAGGCAGCGGACATTCACCGAAAAGTAGTAAGGAAAGGCCCAGGTCAAGACATAAGCTATGCAATTGAAGACCTCTTTGTGTCCTTTATAAAAAAGAGCCCGAAAACATGTATTGTAGCAGAAAAGGACAACATGGTTGTCGGTTTTATAGTTGGTTGTATAAAGGAATGGGGATTTGGCGTAGAGAGGTCAGGATGGATTGAAATGATAGAGGTCGACCCTAAATTTATGGGAAAGGGCATAGGAACAACTTTAGGAAAGGCTTTAATCCGCTATTTCAGAGATGAAGGATTAAAAGAAGTATATACAACAGTAAGATGGGACACTGGAGATTTAATAGCTTTTTTCAAGTCCATAGGATTTGACAAGAGCAGTTTTATTAATCTGAAATATAAATCAGATTGATCTATCAAAAATAGAAGGTGATAGGAATGATTGAACAGTTTAAGCAATGGGAAAAAAACCGACATGATTACGCTAAGCAGTGGAAGGAGAAGAATGGGGGAAAAGTGATGGGATATTTTTGCACATATGTTCCAGAAGAGATACTGTATGCTGCAGGTGTACTACCTGTACGTATTCTTGGAAGTCATGAACCACAGGATGTCACAGAAGCACATATCTTTGCTATGTTTTGTCCATTCTGCCGGGATTGTCTTGCTCAGGGACTCAAAAATAGATACAAGTATCTTGATGGTCTCATGATAGCCCAGTCCTGTCTTCATATCCGGCAGGCATATACTAGCTGGATTAAGCATAGGCCTGTGGAGTTTGAGAAATTTCTCTGCATGCCTCATAAAGTCCAGAGTCCACATGCATATGAGTTCCTGACTGAGGAGTACCGTATTTTTAAGAAGGAAGTGGAAGAGTGGACTGGCAAGAAGATCACTGATAAGGATTTGGACAATGCGATAAAGGTGTATAATGAGAACCGTCGTCTTATGAGAAAACTCTATGATCTAAGAAAAAGTGACAACCCGCCTATTACTGGTGAGGAGGTCATGGAAATTGTTATGGCTATGCAGATGACTGATAAGGCTGAGCATAACAAGATGTTAAAGGAGCTCCTAGCCAAACTTGAGGGACATACACCGGATCGGGAGGTTGGTAGCAGATTGATGATCCTTGGTTCTGAGGATGATGACACGGTGTTTATGAACATGGTGGAGAATTGTGGTGCTACGTTTGTGGTGGATGATCACTGTACAGGTTCCAGATACTTTTGGAATGAGGTAGTGCCAGGTAAGGACCCACTATCTGCGATAGCAGCACGGTATATAGATAGAGTTCCATGTCCCACAAAGGATTGGGAGGAGCGTAAGAGAATCCCCCATATATTGAACCTGTGTAAGGATTGGAATGTTGATGGAGCTATCATCATGCAGCAGAAATTCTGCGATCCGCATGAGCTTGATTTCGTAGCCATAAAAAAGGCGTTAGAAGATGCTGGATTTCCAACCTTGTTCTTGGAGTTTGACGTGACAGTGCCTATAGGGCAATTCAAGATCCGTGTGGAAGCATTTCTTGAGATGATAGGTGAGGAGGATTTATTCTAGGAGGTGATGAAATATGGTACCAGAAGCTAAATATCCAACAGAGAAATTAAAATGCTGGAACAAAGCAAAGGATATCAGAATGAAATATTATCAGGACTATGTTGAGGCACATGACAAAGGTGGATTACGATGGGCTGGTGGTGCATGGACGTTTGATGCGATTCCTGCAGGTTTAGGTGATGACGTTTATCCTATTACTAGTGAACCCTATAGTGCTACAATTGCATTTGACAAGGAACTCTCATTGGAATGTATGGAGGCTGCTGAGGTAAAGGGTTACCCGCGGGATCTTTGTTCTTATATGCGAAATTACTGGGGCTCCATCATTACTGACAAGTTTGCATTTGGATATAAGGATGGAGAGTTTGTCCCAAGATTCCAAGGGGCAAAGCCACTAGGATTCCCGAAACCTGATTTTATTTGGCAGGATCATATCTGTTGTTCACATGCTAAGTGGTATCAGGTGGTTTCAGATCTTGAAGGTGGAATTCCTATGTTTACAGTGGATAATGCTGTTGGACCTGCCCATGAGCTCACGGACAGCAAGATCAAATATGTCATAGAACAGTTGAAGGATGGAATTAAATTCTTAGAAAAGGTCACTGGCAGAGACTATGATGACGAACTTTTGTTTAAGGCTATACATAACCATTTCGTGTCAACATCGAAATGGGCAGAGACTTGTGAATTGAATAAGGCTATACCTGCACCGTTGGATGAAAAATCTATTTATTCACTTTATGTCCTTGGAACTCTTCAAAAAGCAGGGAAACAAGTGGCAGATTTTTATGAAAAAGATCTTCTTCCAGAGGTACGTGATAGAGTCAAAAAAGGAATTGCTGCTGTGCCCAACGAAAGTTTCAGAATAATGTCAGATACACAGCCACCATGGAGTTTTCTTAGTATCTTCCGTTATCTTGAGAAATTTGGATGCGTCAGCATTGGTTCGCTTTACACCTTTGGACTTATCGGTCAATGGGAGGTAAAAAAGGATGGTACTTGGGGTCCAAAGACCAGACCAGATGTTGAGTTTTCAAGTAGGGATCAGGCGCTTTACGAGTATGTAAAATACGAACTACACAAGCCAGAATGGCAGCATTTCTATTCATGTCATTTTAAGAGCGATATGATGATACGAATTGCTAAGGAGTGGAAACTTAACGGTGTGATGCTTCATTACAACAGAGGCTGCGAAGGGTTGACTGTTGGTATCGCAGAGAACAGGTTAGCTCTTCTTGATGCAGGTTTTCATGTTATGGCTTTTGAAGGAAATAATGCTGATGAAAGAGAGTTCGATGAAGCTAGGACAAAGGCTAAGATCAATGCTTTTATGGAGACACTTGGTGCAAAATAATGGAGGATATGAATATGATTACTATGGGTATTGATTTGGGTACAAAAAATATTAAGGTTGTAATTTTGAAAGATAATAAAATTATTGCAAAATCTAACGTTCTTGCAGGATTTGAAGTAGAAAAAAGCGCGAAGAAAGCGGTAGATAAAGCCTTCAAAGAGGCGGGCGTCACTAGAGATGACATCGAAAAGGTTGTATCCACTGGAGCAGGCGAGAAACTCGCTCCTTTTTATGATGAGACCAAATCTGTAGTGGGCTGTGACTCACTAGGAGCGGTATTTCTTCATCCTGCTGCCCGAAGTGTTATCGATGTGGGTGCTGAAGAGGGAAGAGGTATGAGATGTGACGAGACAGGAAAAATTCTGGATTTTGAGGTTAATGAGAAATGTGCTGCAGGTGCAGGCGCATTCACTGAGGCTATGTCTCGTGCACTGGAAGTAAATCTTGAAGAGCTGGGTGCTCTTTCTTTGAAGGCTACTGAAGAGATCCCCATGAATGCACAGTGTACTGTGTTTGCAGAATCAGAAGTTGTAACAATGGTGCATAACAATGTTTCTAAGGCTAATATGGCGAAGGCGGTTCATGATGCTATGGCAAGTAGAATCACATCAATGGTTAGAAAGATAGGCTTCAATAAGGATGTAGTACTTGTTGGGGGCGTGGCAAATAACATAGGTTTCGTTGATTCTCTTAATAAAGATCTTAAACTTGAAGTAGTGGTACCAAAGGATCCTGAGTTTGTTGGGGCATTAGGTGCTGCCCTAGCTGCAGCTGGCTGGAAAAGGGGGTAAGTAATATGGTAAAAGAGAAACCTGAGCTTTGGAGATGGACTGAATCACGTTGGACCAACCCTGATCTAGATTGGAAAGGTAAGGTAATTACTTCTGGAGTGGATGTGGGTTCGGTTAGTTCACAGGCTGTTATACTTGCTGACGGTAAGTTATATGCCTATTCTAATATGAGAACTGGTTCGGATAGCCCGGACTCTGCTATGAAAGCTATAAACTGGGCCATGAAAGATACAGGTCTCAAACTGGAGGATATTGTCTATACCGTTGGCACTGGATATGGTCGTGTCAATGTTCCTTTCAGTCAACGTGCTATCACAGAGATCGCATGTCATGCTCGCGGTGGCAACTTCATGTATGGATCTTCTGTTAGAACCATTTTAGATATGGGTGGTCAGGATTGTAAGGCTATACACTGTGATGAACGAGGAAAGGTTACAAATTTTCTTATGAATGATAAGTGTGCTGCTGGTACAGGCCGGGGGATGGAAGTGTTCGCTGATCTTCTGGGTGTGTCTATCAATGATGTTGGGGATCTTTCTCTTAAAGTTGATAAAGAGCCTCCACCGGTAAGCAGTACTTGTGTAGTGTATGCAAAAACTGAGGCTACTGGTTTACTTAGGGAGGGTTGGCCGAAGAATAAGGTGTTGGCTGCCTATTGTTCTGCTATGGCTCATAGGATCATGACACTCCTTGAAAGGATAGGTGTCGAGGAGGACTTTGCCATAACAGGTGGGATAGCAAAGAACAAGGGAGTGGTTACAAGGCTTGAGAAAGAGGTTGGAATACCTATAATGAAGGCCGAATACGACACACAGATCGCCGGTGCCATTGGAGCTGCCCTCTTCGCAAAAGCGCTGCTGGAGAAAGGTAAAAAATAATTTGGAGGAATTTCCATGATAGCAAATTATGGATATAAGGATGGTTCTGGGGACTACTTCATAGCCATAGATACAGATAAATGCAACGGTTGTAAGGATTGCATAAGTGCCTGTCCGTATGGAGTAATGGATGTAGGACCTGATGAAAACGATCCTTTATCTGATCAAGAAGTAGCATTTGTAACTGAAGCAGAGCGGAAAAAGATAAAATATACATGTGCTCCATGTAAACCCATGACCAACAGGCCACCTTTGCCATGTGTAGCTGCATGTAAACAAGATGCAATCTCCCATTCCTGGTAAGATTCTAACAAAATTTATTTCCTCCAATTTTATTTGAAAAAAGGGGATAGTATGAGCATCACAATGACGATCAATGGTGACAAAGTTAAAGCTGAAGAAGGAATGACAATTCTTGAGGCTGCTCAGCAAAATGACATTTATATCCCAAGGCTTTGCTATCATCCCAGTCTAGGGAGTTCACACGGTCAAAAACCAGTTGATGTCATATATAGAGAGGATGGAGAATACAGAAACGATGGTTCAGGACCTAAAGATGGATTTCCTGGATGTAGACTCTGCCTTGTTGAGATAGAAGGTCGTAAAGGTTTATTTACTTCCTGTGATACTTTAGTCGAAGAAGGAATAAAGGTAAATTCCGAGACTGATGCAGTAAAAGAGGAACGTAGAAATAATCTCTCGGAAATCTTAAAAGATCATCCCCATGCATGTCTTCAATGCGCTCAACAAGAGGGCTGTTCCATAACACAATGCTCAACAAACGTCCCTGAAGATGAAAGATGCTGCCCTCTGCTAGGGCATTGCGAGTTACAGAAGATTGCTCAATACATCGGAATTAAGCAGGATTTAACAAAATATGTTTTTAAGGATCTTCCAATACATAAAAACGAGCCACTTTTCGAACGTGATTACAACCTCTGTGTATCCTGTTTAAGATGTGTTAGGGCATGTCGTGAATTAAGGGGTCTTGACACCTTAGGTTTTGTATTTAAAAAAGATAAAGTTTTTGTGGGACCTACTAAAAACTCTAGATTTGACGAGTCAGATTGTAGATTTTGTGGAACATGTGTTGAAGTCTGCCCTACAGGAGCACTTACTGACAAGGATTTACCAAGAGGGGAAAGAGAAGAAGTACTGGTTCCATGCAAGGCTAATTGTCCTACAGGTATTGATATTCCAAAATATATATATTTCATCAATAAAGGAAACTATAGTGAGGCATTATCAGTAATAAAAGAGAGGGTACCGTTTCCAGAGATACTAGGGCGTGTTTGTTTTCATCCATGTGAAGATGAATGCCGGAGAGGTGAAATAAATCAACCAATGGCTATATGTGCTTTGAAATGGTTTGCTGCAGATAATGATTCTGGTTCCTTGAAAATAGATGTTAAAAAACCAACCAAAAAAAATGTTGCTATCGTGGGAAGTGGTCCATCCGGTCTTTCAGCAGCGTATTACCTAGCGTTATTAGGACATAATATAACAGTTTTCGAAGCTGAAGAGAAGATAGGTGGTATGCTTAGGTATGCAATACCTGATTATCGTCTACCACCAAAAGTTCTTGATAATGAACTGGATATTCTAGATGAATTAAAGGTTAAATTCAAAATAAATACCCATGTTGGAAAGGATGTAACCATACCTGATCTTCAAAAGGATTATCAAGCTATCTTCTTAGGTAATGGGGCATGCCTTAGTAAAAAAATACCTCTGGACGGCTCAGACTTAAAAGGAGTTAAATGGGGTCTGGATTTTTTAAAAGACGTTAAAAAGAAAAATATTTGCACTATGAGCGGTCGATTGGTGGTCATTGGTGGTGGTAATGTAGCAATGGATGTTGCAAGAACCGCTGTACGTTTGGGTGCAGAAGAAGTACAACTTGCCTGCCTGGAATCCAGCGAAGAGATGCCATCTCATGATTGGGAAATAGAAGAAGCAAAGGAAGAAGGAGTGTTAATGCATCCGTCATGGGGTCCTAGTAAGATTCTTGGTAAAGATGGAAAAGTGTCAGGAATCGAACTAATCAAATGCATCTCTGTTTTTGATAAAAAACGAAAGTTTGATCCTAAATTTGATAATAGTAAAACAAAAAAAATTGAAACAGATCAAGTGATATTAGCAATCGGTCAAAGTTCAGATATCTCCTGCATTCAAGGTATAGATACAAAAGATGGAGTAATATCAGTCAATAAAGATATGCAAACCAATATTCAAGGTGTTTTTGCAGGTGGTGAAGTTGCAAGAGGACCTGCCTCTGTGATAGAAGCTATAGCTGATGGAGCGTCTGCTGCTTCCGCTATTGATAAATATCTTGGAGGAGATGGAAACATCTATCCGACACTTACAGTTTCTTCAGAACAGGACTATAATCTAGATCAAGTAGAGGGTTTTGCAAAAATAGAGCGAGTGGATACACCAAAAATTGATCCAAACATTAGGAAAAAAAGTTTTGAAGCAGTGGAAAACTGCTATTATGAAAAGCAAGCCAAACAGGAAGCGATGCGTTGTTTGAGATGTGATCTGCGTCTGAATATATTACCTGTTATGCTTCCACCTGATAGATGGCTGGAACTCAACGATGAAAATGTAGCTAATGTCCCAGAGGCAGAGGGTGTATTCCAACTACAAGATGAGAATAAGGTGATAATAGTAATAAAAGGCTCCCAGAATATACAGGCTGATCTACAAGAAAAATTAAAAACTGGGACAAAAGCAAAATATTTCATGTTCGAAACCGATCCTATGTATACAAAAAGGGAAAGTGAACTAATACAGCAATTCCTTCAGCAATTTGGAAAAATGCCAGAAGGTGATGGAGAAGGTGATGAACTTGACGACCTCTTCTAAACTTTCAGTAGAACAAATAGTTGTGGGTCCACTTGATTCAAACTGCTATATTGTATGGGACGAGCATGTAAAAAAAGGTGTTATTATTGATCCTGGCGATGATGCAGATGAAATTTTGAGAAGAATAAAAGAACTTGGTATTGAGATAAGCTATATTCTTGCAACTCATGGTCATTTTGATCATGTTGGAGCTGTAGCACCACTAAAACGAGTGCTTAATGCAGAGTTTCTTGCCCATAAAGGTGATTTCTTTTTTCTTGAAGATGGAGAGAATGCAGCTCGAAGGTGGGGTTTTACTATCGAGCAACCACCAAAACCAGATCGATTCATTGATGATGGTGATACAGTAGATGTGGGAGATTCTAAATTAGAAGTTATGCATACTCCAGGGCATTCACCAGGTGGAATAAGTTTTTTGTATGATCGTATGGTGTTTGGTGGTGATACATTATTTCAACGTAGCATAGGTAGAACAGATTTTCGATTGGGTTCATTTGATGATTTACAAAAATCAATAAGAACACGTCTGTACACTTTACCTGATGATACAGTTGTCTTTACAGGGCATGGTCCTGCCACCACAATTGGAGATGAAAAAAAACATAATCTCTTTGTGAAGGCCTAATATATGGAAGAAATGATTCTTAAACTGAAGGATTTCATTGCAAAATCAAGTAAAATTGTTGCATTTACAGGTGCTGGGTTTTCAGCTGATAGTGGAATATCTACTTTTCGTGGTGCAGGTGGTCTTTGGTCAAAGTATGATCCATCGATATATGCAGATATTAACTATTTTATGAAGGATCCTTCATATTATTGGAATTTTTTTAGGGATGAAAGATATCCTATAATTAAGAAAGCAAAACCTAATGATGGACACTATTCACTTGTTAAACTTGAGAAACAAGGGAAACTTTATCGAGTGATCACACAAAACATAGATGGTCTTCATCAAAAAGCAGGACAATCAAATGTAATAGAGCTTCATGGTAATACAAGAAAAATTTCGTGTATGAGCTGTAATAAAGATTATTCCATGGATGAAGTTTATGAACAGTTAGAAAATGAGCTTCCTCCAAAATGTTCTTCTTGTGGAGGTAACTTGAAGACAGGGGCAGTTCTTTTTGGTGAACCTCTTCCTCAACATGCCCTTAATGAGGCAACACTTGCTGCGCATTTATGTGATTTATTTATTGTTTTAGGAAGCTCACTTGTCGTTTATCCCGCAGCACAACTACCCACGGTTGCAAAAGAAAATGATGCAGTACTTGCAATCATCAATATTGATCCAACACCTCTAGATGATGTTGCTGATCTTGTCATTCATGATAATGCAGCTAATGTTCTTTCAATGTTGAAATAAACCTGTTGTTTTCACTGTTAATGACTATTGTTTATATTTCCAGAATATTTAAATTAGGATTCGTATTACAGGGGCCTAAAATGAGATCACCCTTGAGCTAAAAATTTGGGATAAAAAAAACTAGTAAACTATAGGAAAATCTCATTTTTGGGAGGACGAATAATATGCAAAAACAAGTAAGTCTTCTACCTGAAGAAATTCCAAAGAAATGGTACAATATATTACCAGATCTTGCAAAACATCTTGAACCCTTACCGCCACCACAAGGAGAACAAGTTAAAAACCTACCTAAAATGATGATAGGTAAATGTTTAGAACAGGAATTCTCAGATCAAAATTGGATTGATATTCCAAAGGAGCTTATAGAAACATATATGAAAGTAGGTAGACCAAGGCCTTTATTTAGAGCAACGAACTTGGAAAAAAAACTTGGTACACCTGCTAAGCTCTTCTATAAAAGTGAGTTTTTTAGCCCTACAGGAAGCCATAAGGTAAACACAGCCCTAGCTCAGGCCTATTATGCAAAAAAAATGGGTATTGAGAGGCTCACAACTGAAACAGGTGCTGGCCAGTGGGGTACTGCTCTTGCATATGCCTGTGCATTAACAGATATAAAATGTACAATTTACTGGGTGAGAGCCGTACATGATTGGAAACATGAAAGAAGGGTCTTTATGAAAATGCTAGGAGCAGAAGTTTATGCTTCTCCAAGTGACAGAACAGAAGCAGGAAAATCATTGTACAAGAAAAACAATAAACATCCAGGTTCACTTGCAATAGCGATATCAGAAGGAATGGAAGAATCTCTGAATGATTCAAATGCCGCTTATAGTCTAGGTTCTGTACTTAATCATGTGCTCATGCATCAGACAATTATTGGTTTAGAAACACAGAAGCAATTCGAAAAAATCGACATGTATCCAGATATATTGATTTCTTGTTTAGGCGGTGGTAGCAACTTCGGCGGTTTTGTACTTCCGTTTGTCGGAGATGTTTTAACTAAAAATAAGAAAATACGTTTTATCGCAGCTCAAACTCAGTCATCACCAAACCTTCAAGGAGAATACAGGTATGATTTCGCTGATCACGCAGAAATAACCCCGCAACTAAAAATGTACACCTTAGGCCATAAAACAGAATTCAAACCAATAATAGGAGATGGGCTTAGATACCATGGTTGCTCGCCAATTCTCAGTTTATTGAGACGTCATGGATTCATCGACACGATAGCTTATCCAATTGATGAGAAATATGTTTTTGAAAAAGCTATGCAATTTATGCGAACCGAGGGGTGGCTTCCTGCTCCAGAATCAGCATATAGTATAGCCTGTGCGATAGATGAGGCTTTAAGATGCAAGAGAACAGGGGAAAAAAAGGTGATTGCGTTTAATATCAGTGGACATGGATTTCTAGATATCAACGGATATAAAGAAGTATTGGGAGTAAAATAAAAAATAATGACATATAGGTAAGGCACCAAATTATCGTAATTTTTTGATTTATGAATGGAGCTAATTCCTCTAGGTCACAACCGCAGGGATATTCGAAAATAAAGTGCCTTACCTATACATCATAGGATTTTAAGATTAAACCAGTAGAAACTTCTAATACCAAAATGATATTCTGAATTTATATCCTCGGCGATGTAATGCTTAATAAAAAACTTGGAATAATTGATCTATCCAAAGAAAAAGTCAGTATTAAACAAACCCCTGATTCGTTAAAGAAGCTGTTTCTAGGCGGTAGAGGGCTTAATAATTACTATCTCTACAAGATGTTAAAACCTGACGTAGATCCATTCTCACCAGACAATGTTCTCATCTTTGGAACCGGTTTTCTAACTGGTACTCTTGTTCCAAACTCCAGTAGGTTTAATGTTTCAGCGAAATCACCTGAGACTGGTTTTCTTGGAGATGCTAACTGTGGTGGTTACTTCGCAGCGGAACTGCGATATGCAGGTTTTGACAGGCTCATTATTCTTGGTAAAGCGAAGAAACCTTGCTATCTCTATGTGACAGATAATACAATTGAAATCAAGGACGCAAAGGACTATTGGGGGATGGATACAACAGAAGTACAGCAATCCCTTAGAAAGGATCTTGGACAGGTTGAAGCTGCGGTCTGTGGTGTAGCAGGTGAGAACCTTGTCCGATTTGCATGCGTAAGAACCGGGGTGAAAAATGCTGCAGGTCGTTGTGGTCTTGGAGCAGTTATGGGTTCAAAGCAGTTAAAAGCAGTTGTAGCAAAAGGAAAACAAGGTATAGAAATCGCCCATCCTGAGGAGATGCTTGAAACTGTTGAAGAGCTCAAAGAATACATCATGAGCTCAAAAATATCTTCTATCTTGGGTAGTGTAGGTACTCCACTTCTCTATGAAGTCAGTAATACATTGGGTGCTATCAGAACAAAGAATAGTCAACTTAACGCTTGGTCAGATTCGTTAAATGCTGACGTCGTGGAGACTTTTGTAGATAAGATGATTGGTTGCTCTTCTTGTATCATCCACTGCCGTCATAGGAATAAACTTGGTGGAGAGGGTCCTGAGTATACAGCACTTGGCCTTCTAGGTGCAAACCTCGGTATAGAAGACACAGCCCATGTCATCGAACTAAATAACGTGTGCAATGAGCTTGGTTTAGATATATCCTCATCAGGGACTATTCTTGGTTGGACATTTGAACTATACGAGAAAGGAATAATTAACAAGGAGATAACAGGAGAAAAACTTCATTTTGGCGACTTCGACCTTGTAAAAAAGTTACTCTATCAAATATCCCGAAGAGAAGGTTTTGGAGACATTCTTGCAGAGAGCACAAGAAATGTTGAACGATTTGGAAAAACGTCAAAAGACATTCTAATTGCTGTCAAAGGACTGCCACAAAGCGATCCACATGATGTTAGATACTTGAAGGCATTTGCATTGGGAATAGCTACTTCTACAAGAGGCGCCGATCATCTCAGAAGTAGACCAACTCTTGAAATATTCCTCAATCTACCCCAGGAGGTCCGGGATCGGATATACGGCAAAGGTGTACCTGGTGACCCAACATCCTATAAGGGAAAAGAAAAAACTGTGTACTTCTCAGACAATATTTTCGCTGCAATAGATTGCTTAGGAATATGTAAGTTCATATGTCATGGCTTCAACAGCCCACACTTCATAGATTATACATGGATGAAAAAACTCATTCATTGTTCATCAGGCTGGCAGTTTAAAGAAAAAGACATACAGGAAATTGGAAAGAGGGTTATTGATATTGAAAGAATGTTTCTCAATCGTGAGGGAATTTCGCGAAAGGATGATACACTTCCGAAGCGGTATTTTGATGATCCAATGCCTTTGAAAATAACAAAAGGTCATCATATCGACAGGAAAGAATTCGACAGTCTCCTTTCTAGATATTATAAACTACGCGGATGGGACAACAATGGACAGGTCAAAAAGGAGCGTGTTAAAGAACTGGAGGCATTACTATGAAATACCTCTATGTCTACCCCGAGAAATGTACAGGCTGCAGAGAGTGTTCCCTTGCTTGCTCTCTAAATAAATTCGGAGAATGCAACCCAAAGAAAGCAGCCATCAATATAGTCAGAGATGAGTTCAATAGATACGAGTTCCCTATAGTGTGTTTTCAATGCGAAGATCCAGTATGCCTAAAGTTCTGCCATCAGAACGCATACAAAATCGAAGATGGAGTTGTCATCAGAGATGAAGATAGATGCATTGGCTGTAGACTCTGTGCGGTCCTCTGCCCATACAATGCCATAACAACGATAGATGATGAGATCATCAAATGCAATTTATGCGATGGTGATCCAAAGTGTGTTAAATATTGCTCTACAGGCGCTATTCAATACCTTGATGAGACAGAAGAACTAGAAAAACGACGGAAAGATATGGCTGAACGGTTTTTAGAGATTGCAAAGAAGTAGAAAAAAATAACTCCCTGGGATAGGTTGGAGAAGTTTATTATAAAAAATCTTGTTTCCATTGTATCATGGATATATTGAGTTTCGTTGCTATTATTATTATATTAACTGTTTCAGGTGCTCTTGCACCTGGTCCCTTGTTTTTCGCCACTATCTCACATGGTACCAAATCCGGTGCTAAAAGCGGCTTTATATTTTCAGTGGCACACACTGTTGTCGAATTCTCTCTCATTATGCTACTTGCACTTGGACTCCTAACAGTTGCAAGCAAGCCACTAGTCAAATTAGTCGTTGGAATCATTGGAGGAGGCGTACTAATCGCTTTTGGAGCAATACAAATCCAGAATGCAATTAATGCAAAATCTGATGAATTAAAAAAACCAACATCATCGCATCGTCACCTATTTTTAATTGGTTTGGCATTTACTGGCTTAAATCCTTATTTTATTCTATGGTGGCTAACAGTCGGAGCGCAACTAATTATTATGGCACTTGAGTTTGCAGCATTACTTGGCGTAGTATTCATGTTTCTATGTCATGTTTGGATGGATTATGTCTGGCTTACAAGTGTTGCCTATTTCGCAAAAAAAGGAACAAACGTCATGGGATTAAAATGGTACAGACCACTGCTGATCATATTTGGAGTGGTTCTTATCTATTTTGGACTCACCTTCATCATTACAGCCATAGGAGGCTAACCCCTTTGTTTTTATCAGCCTATCTAATGAGGAACAATATCAGGAGCAACCACAAAATTATCATCTAGCAGTCTCTCCTCAATACTGCTGACATCCTCACCTTTTTTCATAAGTGAATAAAAAGTGCCAGCATTCCTAATAGTGCCCACAAACTGGAGACCCACTATTCTTTTGTTCTTTAAAAGAATCTTCTTGTATGTATCATAAGTAAAGCGCGATATTTCTTTGCATTTGCCGATATCTTGAGATGTATAACCCATTGTAACTACAGGTACATCAAAGACATCGAGAACATTTACTACCTCTGCACCAGCATAAGAAGTATGCATACTAGCCATATTTAACCCAGCGACTCTACCCTGCTCAATTGCATTTGGCCATATAGCAAAAGATCCTTGTTTGCCTTCTATTTGCTCCCGTACTTCGGCAATATCACCTGCTGCATAGATGTCTTTTTTACTTGTTTGCATTGTTGGATCTACTATAACTCCTCCATTAATTTTTATACCAGTGCCTTGAACAATTCCAACGTTCGGTACAACACCAATTGATATCACTACCATATCACAACGCAACGTGCTTTTTCTAAGAGTGACTCCGGTAACTGTTTTTTCGCCATCTACACTCTTTACTGCATCATTTAGAACAAGTCTTATATCATGTTGTTTTAGAATCTCTGCAACCTTTTCTGAGATGTCTGAATCAAGCATTCTTAAAAGGATATTAGGACGCATTTCAACAATAGTGATTTTTATTCCCCTCTTTCTTAACATGGTAGCGGTTTCAACACCCATAAACCCACCACCTATTATCACTGCATGGTTAACGCCTTGATCTATTTGAGCTAATATTTTAAGAGCGGAATCTAGAGTCCCCATGACATGTACACCGTGTAGATCTATTCCTTTCATCTTTGGCGTGATTGGTTTAGCACCAGCAGCAATAAGCAGTTTATCAAACTTGACATGTTTTCCGTTTGAAAGTTTAACTTCTTTTTTCTGTGGAAATATTTTAAGAGCCTCAGTGTCCTTCATGAATGTTGCATTAAGATGCTGATAGAATTTTTTATCAAACCGGAGAATTGTATTTTTGTCTATTTCACCTGCAAGCAAATTAGGAAGTGAACATGGTGAGTAAGCAGGATACTTTTCACGTGAGATAATAGTTATGTCAGAAGTTTTATCAACTTCTCGTATAGCTTGAAGTGCACTAACTCCTGCGCCGCCATTACCGATTATTACATAATGCAATAAAATCCCATCCGTAAAATATTCATTTTATGCCCCTTTGTATTCAGGAAGCTCAGATCCTCTTATAAGAAAGACAATCGTGGAATTATATGGTGTAGGTATTCCTTTAAGTTCTCCATACTTCACTATCTTATCATTAAGGAATCCTATCTCTGTTGGACTCCCTCGTTCTATGTCCATATGCATCGAGGTCTTATGATGCCCTGCCTTATCTAAATAATTCATACAATGTTTTAAAAAACTTGACTCAAAATGGATCCCATTAGCCTCTGCAACTGTTATACCTTCACGCAATATCGCTTCCGCAAGCTGCCTTGTTTCCTTAAATTCCATCATTTGTTTCATAGTCCTTCGTGTTAAAGCACAGACAGGACTTAATGCTGTATTAAGTATAGTCTTCTCCCATTCATGTTTCTTAATCTCTGGAGTGAAAGCAGTCTCCAGATCTGCCGCAGTGATAACCTCAGCCAACATTCTAGCCTTTTTTTCAGCTGTAGGATCTATCACGCCGATATAGTTTGGGGCGTTGAAAAATGACATCATCACCTTTCCATTGTCAACAAGATTTCCAGCATAATTCACCACAATACGCAAAGTGTTTTTCTTTCCAAAGATATCGGCAATGAAATCCTCAGTATCCAATCCATTCTGTAAGCTAATAAAAGTCGTGTTTGGCTTTGATACTTTTTTCAACATAGGCAAAATCTTAGGTAGAATAGATGCTTTGACAGAAATAAAAACGACATCTATCTCTTTCCCACTCATCTCATCTATAGAGTAGCAGAGGTTATCTTCAGGAAAAGGAGCGTTTATCTTCTTGACTCCAGTAAGTGTAAGTCCGCTCCTTTTTATTTCATCCAGATGATCTTTAAGGATATCTACTAAAGTGACATTATGCCCTGCGTTTGCAAGGTGCGCTGCCATTATGCCGCCAATAGGCCCTGCACCAATAATTCCAAATCTATATTTATCCATGATTAACTCTCCTCAGTGGTATAACGTTCCCTAAGTATACGATGCAGTATCTTGCCTGTAGGAGTACGAGGCATCTCCTCGTCCTTAATGAATATAACCTTTTTAGGGACTTTAAATCTTGCCATCTTACCTCTACAGTAGTCTTTTATTGTTTCCTCATCGATCTTTCCCTTAGGTACAACCACGGCAGTCACTCTCTCCCCCCATTTTTCATCTGGTAAGCCAATGATAGCAACATCAAATACATTTGGATGGCTACCTATGATTTCCTCGCCTTCACTAGGATAGAAATTTTCACCACCAGTAATAATCATATTGTCTTTTCTATCAACAATATTAAAGAATCCATCTTCATCACGCTTTGCCATATCGCCAGCACTAAACCACTCCCCTCTAAACGAGCTTGCAGTCTTCTCAGGCATCTTATGATACTCATCAAACATCATTGGTCCGCGGGAATAGAGCTCACCTACCTCACCTACGTCCACTTCTTTCCCATTCTCATCCAAAATCTTAACAAAATCTGTACCTAATGATTCAAACCCTATAGACCCAAGTTTAATGAGTTGATGCTCTGGCTTAAGCACCGTGACTATACCCGCCTCTGTAGACCCATATCCCTCATAAAGTTCAACCCCTGGAAAGAAATCCATAATCGCCTTTTTCATGCTCTTTCTTACTGGAGCAGAAGAACAGAGTAGTTTTCTTATCGAGCTTACATCATGCTTCTTTGCATCTTCCGATACATTCAATATGAGGTTGTAATGCGTTGGAATGAGAGATATAAAAGTAATTTTTTCTCTCTCTATAATCTCCAGTATTTCTTCAGCCCTGAATTGTCTTGCTGGATGAACATAAACAGAGCCGCCGATATATGTAAAGGTAAAAGTGAAGAAGGTAGAGTTGACATGGCACAATGGCATAACATTGAGACATATGTCATGCTCGTTAAATCCAAAGTCAACAGCGTTAATGAGATAGAATGCAATGTATGATTCATGTGAACGTACAACTCCTTTTGGTTTCCCTGTAGTACCAGATGTATAGAGTAAAATCCAGGTGTCCTTTGGCTTTACAACAGCCTCAGGTTCAATATCTGGAGACTTCTGTATAAATTCCTCATACTCCTTGTATCCTTCTGTCTTTCCACCGACAACAATGTATCTATCAGGATCTATATTTTTCAGGTTTGATTTTATCAAATCCACTGTTGAAGTAAATTCTTTATGTACTATGAACGCTTTTGCATCTGAATTGTTCGCTATGTATTCGACATCCTTGCCAACGAGACGAAAGTTTATAGGTACAATGACAAGACCAGTCTTTGCAGTAGCTAAATAGGCTTCTACAATTTCAATGCTGTTTTCTAAAAGCACTGCAACTTTGTCTCCTTTCTTCAATCCAAGAGAAAGAAGACTATAAGATAATTTATTGACTCTTTTGTTTAACTCAGGATACGTAAAACTTCTTTTTTTGTCTTTTATAGCTATAGCGTCTGCGAACTTTTTTGCATTTACTTTAAGTATTTGACCTAGGTTCAACCAGCAGGCCATATCTACCTCCTCTTAGATTTTAACTCGGGCGTCTACAACAACGACTTGATCCTCATATGCAATAATAGGATTCAAATCCAATTCTTGAATCGTTGGTAGCTCAGTGACCAATTGAGAAACACGTTGAAGAATCTCCACAAGTTTTTCTTGATTGACGCCTTTTTCACCTCTAAAACCAGATAAAAGCGGATAAGATTTGATAGAAGAAAGCATTTCTCTTGCTTCTAATGCTGTGATTGGAGTGATTTCAAATACTATATCTTTGAGAACCTCAACATAGATGCCTCCAATTCCAAACATGATAAGATGTCCAAGACCTTCTTCAGCCTTTATCCCAATGATGAGTTCTTTACCATCAGATAGGAACTCTTGAATGAAAAAGTTTGGTTTTTCAGCAGCAAATTTCTTTTCCATCTTTTCAACAGATGATTTCACATCTTCTTCCATGAGGTTTAATGTGATACCACCGACATCGCTTTTATGTACGATGCTTTCAGCATCAACCTTTACAGCAACAGGGAAACCTATTTCACGTGCTGCTTTGAATGCTTCTGTACTATTACTTACCAATCTCCACTTAGGCACAGGAATATTATATGCTGCAAGTAGATTATATACTTCCTCTGCGGATAGAAATTCACGGTTTGCATCCTTTGCTTTTTGGATTATACTTTTCGCTTTCTTTTTATCAACATCATTAAATACAGTAACATCACCGATTTCACGTGTTTTCAAATCGTTATATTTTGTCATTGCAATAAGCGCACGTGCTGCAGTCTCCGGAAGACTATAGCAAGGTACGCCGCCATCTTTCAATATGTTCATAGTTGTAGTCCACTGTCTTTTATCAGTCATTAGATTACAAATAATCGGTTTTTTATGAGATTTATTTACATTAACAATCTCCTCGGATATAGCGTCAGTATCAACAAAGAATGGCGTTACAAAATTGATAAAGATGCTATCAATATGCGGCTCGTCCATGAGTACATCCATCGCGGCTCTGAAATGTTCCGCCCCTCCTGTTGCAAGCACATCAATAGGGTTACTAACTGAAGCTGCCGAATATAGCTTTTCTTTCAGAATTTTTTTCGCGTTGTCAGAAAGAGGCGGTATCTCTAGTCCTGCTTCCACCAGCTCATCTGTAGCAATAATTGCAGGCCCACCGGTATTTGTTATCACACCTACCTTCTTGCCCTTTGGAATAGGTTGACTTGCAAAGGCAATCGCTGCTTGACATAACTCCTCCTGATCCCTGAAGGTGACAATTCCACATTTCTTAAAAATAAGTTCTGTAGCAATATCAACTTTTGCTAGGCCACCAGTATGCGAAGACACAGCTTTTGCCCCTTCTTTTGTACGCCCTGTTTTCATTCCAAGAATTGGTTTCTTTGCTGCTGCGTCCTTTGCAGCTTCCATAAACTCTTTTGAATCTGAAAGATTCTCAACATGCACAACAATTACCCGTGTTTGCTCATCATCACCCCAATATCTGATGATTTCAGGGATTGAGATATCACAAGCATTCCCATTGGAAGCATACATACGAACTCCAACACCCAGCTCAGAAAAACGTTGGTTGATCACTTCACCTACGCCACCACTTTGAGCGACAATTGATATACATCCCTCATCTGGTTTTGTAAATGTGAAGTTACAGTAAGCTCTTACCTCGGGATCAGTGTTAATGATTCCTTGGCAGTTAGGGCCAAACACTCGTACACCATACTCCTTTGCTTTCTCTACAACTTGTTTTTCCAGCTGAATTCCATCCCCGCCAATCTCCTTGAAACCCGCAGAATTAACAATAACAACCTTCACTCCTTTTTTCCCACAATCTTCAACTGCCTGAGGAACAAATTTGTTTGGAATAACGATATGTACGAGATCAATCTCATCTGAAATATCTAAAATTGAATTATAGGATTTAATGCCTCGAACTTCATCTGCCTTGGGGTTTATAGGGTAAATTAGACCTTTATATCCAAAATCTTGAAGGTTTTTGATGATTCTATTTCCTATCGAAAGTTCCTTTGTAGATGCACCAATAACTGCTACCGATTTAGGTCGAAATAGTGCTTCTAGCATGTCACTTTTTCTCCTCAAGCTGTTCTATAAAGGCTTCAATATTTGTTTTGGTCTGTTCATCAGATAGACATCTTAGATCATTCAAATCCCCGTTTATAATTAGGATTGGTACATCAGTCTCCTCTTCGAGTCGTTGTGGCATTCCGTAACGATTATTGGAGTTGTTAGGGCATGTCTTAGCATCATGAAAGATAATACCATCAATTTTGAAGAAATCTATCATTTCTTTTATGTATTTCTCCTTAGCTTCATCTGATCGTACGATAAACAATTCTGTATATGCTTTAGCCATACTCGTAAATGGATCTGCAGCGTTAAAAGCAGAGAATATCCAACTGTTACAGTATGTGGATGCAACCATACATGCCTTCTGACTTGTAAAAAGCTCAGAATGATCTCTTAGTCTCCCCCAGATAGGCATACCTTCCCAATAAAGCCTGAAACGCTCGCCATCTACTGCACCTTCATGGTTTTTGATTCTTTCTTCCAACTCTGCGAACAATAACTTATAGTAATCGACTGCCTGCTGTGTTCCTCTCAATACCACTGCAGGCCCCATGTGGATGGTCCCGTCAAAGAATGTTAAAGGAGATGGTATGGCAGCAGCTGTGTCTAACACCTTTTTCCAGAGGTTAGAACACTCACGTGAGAGAGATAATACCCTTTTTAGTTCTTTCATGTCGAATGTGTTGCCTGAGATTTTCTCCAAAGGTTCAATTATCTCCTCCATCTGCTGTGCTATAGATGGAACATGCGTCTCTGTTACATCCTTAATGCCCCTATGTGTATAAACACCAATCAGCGGAACATTGAACTCATCGGCAAACCATCCGAACCAGTCCTGAACATCTCTGCATTGGTTTGTGTTAAAAACTAATACATCAGGTTTTGGTACGCTCTCAATCCCCTCATAAGCCCGTGAAAGTGGTGTAACCTTCTTCAAATATGCACCCACATCTGAAGTCAGATATGAACAGATGTCAGGTGAATAACCTATTGCATTGGCATAAGGAATCAAATCAGTAGCCATCCTGGTAGCACCCAGCATGGCACTATGGTTTTCTGGGAAATAAACATAAAAACCCAGGCTTCTTAAAATCTCAGCAGGTCCTACACTTGAACACCAAGCAACCTTTTTATCACTGCTTTTTGCAGCAGCATCTAGTTCATAAAAATAATCAGCCATAATCTGTCTCATCTGCTTAGTTGCCATAATCTTCTTTCGAGTTGATTTCTTCTCTTCAGCCATCATATCTCCCCCGGTATAATAATTCTGTTAACTATAGATATATTCCTCCACTATACAGAAGCAAAGAATGACTTAATCTCTTTATCATTGTATCTGTACAAAATGATAGCGAACCCAAATAAAAGTAGGACTTATTATTTTTTCTGTTTTTACAATATATCATATCCGTCAATGCTAACAATCAAATACGTCTATTCATTTTCACCTTTGAGTTGTCCTTGCATTCAGGGGTAAGTACTCAGGATGAAATTATGTCGAAAGAAAGATACTTTGCAGGTATCGATGTTGGCACATCATACATAAAAGCAGTAATTATTAATGAAAAAGATAAGATTGTAGGATCTTTTATTGATAGATCAAGTGCTGACCTTCAAAAGTCTATTACTACCGTCTTTGAAGGAGCTATTGCCACTTCAGAGGTGTCTCAAAATGAGATAAAGCATATTACAGCAACAGGATTTGGCAGAAGAAATATTTCCTTTGCAGACAGTGTTAAAACAGAAATAAGCTGTCATGCTAAAGGTGCCTATCATTATTTTCCTAAAAAAATTACGATCATCGACATTGGAGGTCAAGATACAAAAATCATCAAGATTGATTCGCAAGGAAAAATACTTGGTTTCAAGATGAATAGAAAATGTGCAGCCGGAACAGGCACGTTCTTGGAAGAGATCGCACGCAGACTTAATATACCAACGAATGAAATGAATAAGCTTGCAGCTAAATCTACTAAAGATACGGCCCTTAGCAGCTACTGCACTGTTTTTGCATCTACTGAAATCCTTACACGAATAAAAGAAGGAGAAAAGATAGAAGATATGGTTAAAAGTGCATTTGAATCTGTAGTAAGAAGGGTCATCGAGATGGAAACATTAGAAGGTACGATAGTAATGACTGGTGGCGTGATAGCATACAATGACACCATATTGAAAATCCTTGCGAAGCATGTCGGAACTGAGATTTTGACTCCACCAGATCCACAATTAACCGGTGCTGTCGGAGCAGCATTGTTTGCAAAAGAAGCAAAAGATTAAAATCATATTTTTCTCTCTACATAGTAACTATGTTTGATTATAGCACCTTGAATTATGACCTCCCACCATACAGACCGCCTAGCGAAGCAGGCTCTGCCCTAATTCGTGCTTCTAGAGGCTGTCCTTGGAACAAATGTCTGTTCTGCACGATGTATAAGACTCTTAAGTTCAAACCTAGGCCAGTAGAAGAGATCAAAAGAGACATAGATAAGGCAGCTAAGATATACAAAGGTGCAAAAACAGTGTTTATTGCCGACTCCGACAGCCTTGCTATGAAAAATATGGAGGAGATAATCCGGCATATAAAACTACGTTTTCCAGATAGTGATCGAATAACCTCTTATGCCAGGGCCAAGACACTAATGAAATTGGGCTCTGAACGTCTGAAGAAAATCAAGGATGCAGGCCTTACCAGAGTCCATGTAGGTCTGGAATCAGGAGACAAAAAAACCTTAGAATTCATGCAGAAAGGTGCCACACCTGAAGAGATGATTGCTGGAGGCAAGGCAGCCAGAAATGCCGGTCTGGAGCTTTCCTTCTACATTCTAATAGGCGCTGGAGGGAAAGACAGATTAAAGGAACATGCTTTAGAATCCGCCAAGGTATGTAACGAAGTAAATCCTGACTTCATAAGACTTAGGACGCTGGTAGTCCAGCGCGGATCACTCCTGGAGGAGATGAAGAACTCTGGCGACTACAAACCCACTTCACCAATGGAAAAGCTACAAGAAGTCAAGATGTTTATTGAAAATCTAGATGTAAACCAGTGTGAATTCGCCTCTGATCATTTCACCAATAATATCTGGGTGAACAATACAGTTGTCTACAGAGGCGTGTATGGTATGCTTCCTCAAGAAAAGCAGGACATGCTGGACACAATAAACCACACCTTAGACTTCCTCTCAGTTACTGATGGTGAAATATTGGATGCTACTATTCTATATGAAAGAGGTGTGATAAACTCACTTTGAAATGATCGAATTGAAAGATGAACACATCTTTATAAAATATTTATCCACCACTAATGGGAACAAAAAATAAGAGTTCATCATCGTTTTTGAGGTCGGTGTTTATCCCATTTAAGGCAGAGATTGGTTTATCATTAACAAATACGCATATATACTCTGTTAGCTCATCAGTCTCAGTATAGAATTCTTTCTTCAGTTTAGGGTATCTATCCACTAGTACTTTGAGAAGATCCTCAAGAGTGCTGCCATTGAAATCTACTTCTAATTCACTTTTGCCAACAGCATCCGAAAACGGTTTGAGAAGTTTTATTTTAATTTTTTTCATTTTTGCTAAATAAATCCTTTAACGATACATAAATATATCTTGATAACAACTTTATCCTATATTTGGAAATGCTTAATTGACCGCCGGTTACACCAACAATGAGTTTGGCAAGTTTTTCATCTTTACTTAAAAGCCTGACTAATTTTTCTGAATGCTTTTCCCATTGACTGTTAAAACGTCCTAGAACTTCCAGATCTTTACCAAAATCGTTTTTCCAGAAGGTTTGATAATTTGATAAATACTTTTCGCTTGTATCTCCAACATTTAAAGCTTCAGCAACAACACTTGCAGCAATCTCCCCTGAAGTCATTGCATAATAGATGCCTTCTCCAGTGATTGGATTTATAAATCCAGCGGCATCTCCACATAAAAGTATGCGATTTGAATAGGTTTTTTTAAGTGGAAAAACTGGTAGTGTTCCTCCAGTTAGATTATCTACCACAAAATCATTTGGCAATATCTTCTTTTCTTTAAGTAATTGGATATATTTTTTATATGATTCTTTTAAATTTATCTTTTGTTTTGATGGGTCTAAAGCTGATTCAAATACACCTATTCCTATGTTTATATGTTTTTTCTTTGGAAATATCCATCCGTAACCTACTATTCCTTGTATTTTTATAAAGAGGTGAACCAGTCTTTTTTTTGTGAAGAATGTATCAAGTTGTTTGGCAGTCATTGACTTTTCTTGTAGTAGACCTATACATTTTTTACTGTCTTTTTGACTAAGTCCTGATTTTTCTGCAACAATGCTTTTTATTCCATCGCAACCGATTACTACCTGTGCTTCAATCTTCTTTCCATCATCTAATTGTATTGTTGTTTTATCATCATATATCATTATATCTGTGACTTGCTTTCCATCAAGAAATGTAGCTCCTTTCTCTACAGCAATTCTCACAAGTCCATTATCAAACTCACTTCTAAGAACAGTTACAATAAGTGGTTTATCTCTTATAAATTTCAACGTATACTTTAAAGAAGACGAATGGGTGATACTCCCATAAGAAATAGAATCTATTAACTCCTCAATGTACGGAAATCGTTTCCAAACTCTAGTAGGAAGACCACCACCACATGGTTTATCTCTTGGGAATTTGCTTTTATCGATAAGAAGAACATTTATACCTTTTTCAGCAAGGCATTTAGCTGCAGTTGAACCAGCAGGTCCTGCACCAACGACAACGACATCGTAATTTTTCATTATATCACTATTTACATCCTGAAAACGCCAGGTTTCCAATCTGGAATTGGTGCATTAAGAGAAGCTGAAATTCCAAGTCCAAGAACCATCCGTGTATCAACAGGATCAATGATGCCATCATCCCATATTCGGGCTGTACTATAATATGGGCTACCTTCTGTTTCGTATTTTTTGAGAATCGGATCGGTTAATGCCTTTTCGTCCTTTTTAGTCATCTCTACGCCTTTCCGCCAGAGTTGATCACGCTTTACTGTAAGAAGCACGTTGGCTGCCTGCTGACCACCCATCACCGAGATCCGTGCGTTTGGCCACATCCACAGCTGCCTTGGTCCATATGCTCTTCCACACATACCATAGTTTCCAGCACCAAAAGATCCGCCGATGATTACGGTAAACTTTGGTACCTGTGCACAAGTAACTGCAGTAACCATTTTCGCTCCATCCTTTGCAATGCCTCCTGCTTCGTATTTTTTACCAATCATAAACCCTGTGATGTTTTGTAAAAAGACAAGAGGGATTTTTCGTTGGCAGCAGACTTCTATGAAATGTGTTCCTTTCAGTGCGGATTCAGAAAATAACACGCCATTATTTGCAAGGATTCCCACTGGATAACCCATTATTCTTGCAAACCCGCAGATAAGGGTGGTGCCGTAGAGGGCTTTAAACTCATGAAATTTTGATCCATCGACAATTCTTGCAATGACTTCTTTTACATCAAATGGTCTTCGCGAGTCTTTTGGAATTACTCCATATATCTCTTTAATGTCATATGCTGGCTCTTCTGGTTTATGAATATCAAGATATGTTTTTTCAGGTCTATTGAGATTTTCTACAATATTTCTTGTAATCCTGATTGCTTCTGAGTCATCATGTGCATAATGATCAGACACCCCACTTTCTTTACAGTGGACATCTGCTCCTCCTAACTCTTCAGCTGTTACTTCTTCGCCAGTTGCAGCCTTTACAAGAGGCGGCCCTCCTAAAAAGATGGTTCCTGTTCCTTTAACGATAATGGTTTCATCAGACATCGCTGGGACATACGCGCCACCAGCGGTACAGGAGCCCATAACAACTGCAATTTGAGGTATCTTCATTGATGACATCTTCGCCTGATTATAGAAAATCCTCCCGAAATGCTCCCTATCAGGAAACACTTCATCCTGCATAGGAAGAAACGCCCCGCCAGAATCAACCAGATAAATACAAGGGAGATTGTTTTCCATCGCAATCTCCTGAGCACGTAAATGCTTCTTCACAGTAATTGGATAATATGTCCCACCTGTAACGGTTGCATCGTTTGCAACAAGGACGACCTCTCGTCCATGGATAATACCAATACCAGTAACTATACCACCTGCAGGTGCCTTATTATTAAACATGTTATATGCTGCAAGCGAACTAAATTCCATAAACGGCGTATCAGGATCAAGCAACGCCTCAATTCGTTCTCGTACAAGCATCTTATTTCGTGATTTATGCAACTTGATTTTTTCATCACCGCCGCCTTTTGCAGCAACCGCAATTTTTCCTTTTAAATCATTAACAAGTTTTTCATAATAAGAAAAATTATCTTTATACTCCTTACCTGAAATATCTATTCTACTCTCAATAGCATCCATAAATTATGCCTCCTTTCTTTCAAGCTCAGTTGTTATCCGGCCAATCTCAATCTGATCCTTTTCTTTAAAATGAATCCTCTTCACCGTACCGTTATATGGTGCTCTTATGAGATATTCCATCTTCATCGCTTCAATAACCATTACGACATCATTTTTCTTCACGGTCTCTCCCTCTGTAACCTTTACGCTGACAACAGTTCCAGATATTGGAGAATTAAGATCTCCTTCTTTCTTTGAAATTTTTTTCTGGCCAGTAAGCTCGATTCGTTTTACCTTGAAAACATTGCCATCAATAAACACGAATTTACTTTCTCCTCCTTCAGAAATCACACATTTAATGACTCTCTCACCTAATTTTATCTTGAGTTGCCCTGACTTTAATTCCTCTGCTGTTACTGTATATTCGTTGTTATCATATATCACAAAAAAATGATCGTCTTTACGCTCAACAGTCACACCATAAATATGATCTTCATGCTCATAATTTATAAACATATTACACCCCCATCCTCCAGCGACCAACATACTTCCATGGTGAATGTGGATCTGCTTCTTTATATCGTACTACTTCTTGTCTTTGACTATGCATAGAATCATAGACTGCAAGGGCAATAAGTGCATCGACAGGAATTTTTTCTTTAGCTACAATCCAATCTTTAAAGTGATTATCAATAAAGTGAGTAGTGATATTCCCTTTTCTGAATTCATTATGTTCTAGAACTTTTTTCAGAAATGAAATATTAGTCGTTACACCTAAGACGACATAGCGAGAAAGCGCCCATATCATTTTATTAATGCTTTCATCTCGGTTTTCTGCACTTACAATGAGTTTTGCAAGCATAGGATCATAATATGGAGTCACCTCCAAGTTCGTCTCCACACCAGTATCATTCCTTATGTTAGGGCCCGTTGGAAGCTCAATCTTTTTTAGTTTTCCAATGCTAGGAAGAAAACCATTTGATGGATCCTCGGCATAAATTCTGCATTCTAAGGCATGACCACGTTGAGTAACATCTTTCTGTGTAAGGGTAAGCTTTTTGCCACTTGCTATTTTCAGCTGCCATTTCGCTAGATCAATACCTGTTGTTGCCTCTGTAATTGGATGTTCTACCTGCAACCTTGTATTCATCTCCATGAAGTAGAAATTGAGGTTACCATCCACCATAAATTCAATGGTACCTGCATTTGTATACCCCACTGCCTTTGCAGCAGCAACAGCTGCATTTCCCATTAATTCTCTCAATTTTTTTGTCATTACTGGTGAAGGAGTTTCTTCAATTATTTTTTGATGTCTTCTTTGTATTGAACATTCTCGTTCAAAGAGATGGATAATATTACCATGTTCATCAGCAAGAACTTGGAATTCTATGTGTCTTGGTTTATCTAAATATTTCTCAAGGAAGACTGAATCATTTCCAAACGCAGATTTTGATTCTCTTTTTGCGCTTTCTATGGATTGTTCGAGATCATCTTCAGAGTTTACAATCCTCATTCCTTTTCCGCCGCCACCAGCCGTCGCTTTTACTAAAAGAGGAAAACCTATCTTTTTACCTTCTTTTACAAGAGTTGCCATATCCTGTTTTAACCCATGATACCCTGGGATCACCGAGACATCTGCATGTTCCATCGTCTTTTTTGCCTCGATTTTATCTCCCATAAGTGTAATTACTTCAGGTTTTGGCCCTATGAATTTGATTCCTGAATCATGACAGGCTTTTGCAAAATCAGGGTTTTCTGCAAGAAACCCATATCCAGGATGAATCGCTTCAGCACCAATTTTCTGTGCATTCTCAATGATTTTTGGTATGTTGAGGTAACTTTCAGAAGGCGTTGGATCTCCAAGGTTTATTGACTCGTCAGCAATTTGAACATGCGGCGCAGATTTATCCACATCTGAATAGATCGCAACAGTTTTTATCCCCAGCTCTTGACAGGCTTTGATGATTCGAACAGCGATCTCGCCTCGATTGGCAATAAGTACTTTTTTAAACACAGTTTATTCTCTCCATTTTGGTTTTCGTTTTTCAAGAAAAGCGTTTATCCCCTCCTGACCTTCCTCTGAGACACGTAATTCAGATATTTTTTCGACAGTAAACTTTTTGTATGCTTCTTCATCCATTTCTCGATAGTTTTTTATCAGGTTTTTCACTTCTTTTATCGCAAGGGGTCCTGAGGATCGTACTTGTTCGACAAAGTACTCAACTTTTGAATCAAACTCTTCAAAAGATACAACATAATCAATTAAACCAATCTCATGGGCAACAGCTGAATCAAATCGTTCTGCCGTGATAAAAAAACGTCTCATATCTGATGGAGTCATTCTTGATGCAACAAATGTTGAGATAACAGAGGGAATAATCCCTAGGTTTGCTTCGCTGAAGGCAAATTTTAAACCTGGAACTGCTATAGTAATATCACAGACTGCAATAAGCCCTAGTCCTCCTCCAAACGCATGACCGTTGATTCTTCCGATCACTGGTTTTGGACATAAGTAAATTGTTTCATAAAGATCGAGGAGAAGTTTGCTGTCTTTTATGTTTTCTTCTTTTGAGTAGTTGACCATGCTTTTCATCCAGTTGAGGTCTGCTCCTGCGCAAAAAGATTTACCGTTTCCTGTGAGAACAATCGTACGTACGGTATCGTTGTTTGATAATTCTTTGAAGCACTCTGTCAGCTCTTGCATCAAAGTTTCATTCATTGCGTTATGTACTTCCGGTCTGTTTAACGATACAGTAACGGTGTCCTCTTTTTTTGAAACATCAATGGTTTCATATTTCATAACGTTACTTCTCCAGATGGGAATTGTTGCCTTCGATGATAAGGAATATACATAAATCTTTCTATCCTTTTTTCAACGATTGACGATAATTTTTACCTCCCCTTAAATAGTGGTTTTCTCTTCTCTACAAAAGCAGTTACACCTTCAGTAAAATCCTCTGATGCTGCTGAAAGGGAAGCAGTCAGGCTTTCAAGTTCTAAATGCGTAATCATATCGTTATCAAGGCTTTTGTTGATAAGCATTTTTGCTTTACCTACTGCTATCGGCGGTAGTTTTTTGAATTTTGAAACAAACGCTTCAACAGCTTCATCTAACTTGTCTGCATCAACTACCTTGTTTACTATTCCGAGTTGTTGTGCTTCTTCGGCGGTAAACGTCTTTGACGTGAGAATATATTCACATGCTTTTTGATATCCAACAAGTTTTGTGAAAAACTGTGTACCACATCCCGGGGCAAGACCTATTCCAATAAATGCAGTACCGAGCTTTGCATCTTTTACTGCAATGATAATGTCGCAGGCGAGAGCAAGGGAAAGCCCAGCTCCAAATGCTGCACCATTGACTGCTGCGATAACTGGTTTTTCCATGGTTCTCATCTCGATAACGCATCGATGTATCGCTTTTGTAAGATCTCTGAGAAATTTTGGTTTGTCCTCTGCATCGTACATTTCTTTGACGTCTCCACCGCCGCAGAAACCCGTACCTGTTCCTTTGAGTACCACTGCTCTGACCTCTGGCTTGTTATTGATTTCTTTTAAAACGTTGTAGAGTTCTTCTCCTAGTTTGATGTCAAACGAGTTCAGTCGTTTGGGTCTATTGAGAAGTATATATGCAGTATTGTCTTTGATGCTTATCTGAAGAGTTTCGTATTTCATAGGTCTCTTGGAATAGAAGGAAAGGATTTAAATGTTAAGAAAAAAAGAGAGCTAAATAGTTAAATAAGTATCTGCCGATAATAGTATATGGTAAAAGACCACGTTTGTTCAGCGTCAAAACAGGCTGCATTCATTAAAAATGAAAATGCAGTACTTGGATTGCCGATGCGTCTAACTGTCTCGATTATCATTGGGACAGTAGCACTTATTGCGATACTTTCGTTTATTCTCAATCCATGTCTGTTTCCGGGTAAGATGATAGTATCGGTTGATTCGATGGTAAACGAAATCCCTGCCGATGATGCTTCAGCTACATTTGATTTCACAGTTTCTGTCAGTGAGGTAGATGGGCATCCCATCGGTAATGCGAATGTCATCATCAAAGGATTAGGAGGAGTTGGTTCAGGTTCTACTGATGAAAATGGTGAAACAACGATTCAAATAACGGTAGAACTTGAAGAGGGGCAATACGAGGGCTATCTCGATCTCTCTGTTAAAGCACCGTGTCATGAAACGTTTTCACAAAATGATATGATAAAAATAGTGAGAGGATCATGAGTGCTCTTCTATTTTACTTGTTTTTTCATAGAATCTACTGATTCCTGACCCAATGTTAATTGTTTTGAACACTGCTGAGCCGATTAAAAGAAAACCAACGATTGATAAAAAAACCGGCGAGATGATGATTGCTTTCTGACCAACTACGACAAGTATTGCGATAATAAATGCAAGGATACCGCCGATAACGCCAGTGAATTCTATGGGGATCTCCATTCTACCAATCCTCATAACTGGTGGTTCTCTGCATTCAATTTTTTCCAGTCGAACGTTCATCTCATATGACCTCTGCGTTTCAGAGGTCTGTAGTTTTTGTATCTCCTCTTTTATCTCAGCTAAAGAAGAGCTTATGGTACCGAGTTGTCCTTCAAGAGAAGTAATTTCATTTTCCTGAGATATAAGTTCTTCTTGCATGATTGCAAATTCACTGTCAAGTATTCTTGATACCTCCTCAATGTCTTTACTGTTTTTTTCTTCTTTTAAATCTGCAAAAATCCTTTCAATGGGTCCTTCTAGTATGGTTCCGGGTAATGAGTCATTGGGAGAATCCAGGTTTCTTCTCGATATTCTTTTTTCAACGGCAGATAAACGAGAGCTTACACTGCTTGTCGTTTGTTCTATTTTCCTGATCCAACTTCTCATGGATTGAACATTATCTTCAGAAGAAATGTCTTTCTTTTTTTTCTTTTTACCTGTTTTTGCTTTACGTTTACTTACTAACATAGTTCTACTCCCCACGGATCAACCTTATAATTTTGCATTATGTTGTTAGGATTACTCTCCTCTTTTTTGTATCAGAATGGAGATAATGTGTACTCCATTAGTAACGTTTTTTAGAATATATGATTAATTTTTATCCTCTATCCTCTATATAGTAATACAGCGTCGTCATCTTCGAAATCTTCATATCCTGATGCTTTCACAGTCATTTTCATATATGCTTCATTGACATTAGCATCTAATTTCGCACCGCTTACCGTAATTGTAGCAATACCATTAGAACCAGTTGGATTAGACTCACCGATTCCATGTCCACCGGACAAACGAACAACCGCGCCTTCAATTGGATCTTGACGGTCATCGTTCGTTTTAATCTCAACGGTTACAGTAAAGCTGGGAAAGCTATATTCACCAACAGCACCAGATGCAGATTGTACTGAGTCAGCGGTAACTTGAGCGATCATAGTTTGTGATCCCCTTGGTATCATAAAAATTACCGCTGCAATAACTGCAACTGCTACAATCATAATGACAATAAGATACATTGGTAGCCCAAGTACCTGTCCTCTCTTATCTCTCATCAAACTTTTTCTTCTCATATTTTTTCCTCCTCCATTTGTTAAATCAAATCCTTATTTGATTTTGTAATTTATATACATTTCAATTTAATAAACCTTTTTATAATCTTATATAACTATTTTTTGAAAATGATTGTTTTAAATTTGGAATGAAACAAAAACGGGGTAACATCTCTAAGTAGGTGCACGACCTTAGGTAGATTCAGAGTGCCAACACCTATGGATTGCCTGAAAGCTACCTACGGTCTTGCACAATCTACCTAGATAGAGTTGTTACCAAAAACGGAAGGCTTAACTTAATATATAATGATTTTATTCAACACAGTTATGCAAAACGAAAAAATTGCAATAGTTGCACTTGTCATAATAATCGTCGGAGCATTATCTGTATTTCTAGCAGCCACCTATGGCGAAGACATCCTTAACAACCTTTTTCGAGAAGAAAAAACAATTGAACTTGGAGATTGTGCCGACGTGAATTATATTGGAACATTAGTCGATGGTACCGTTTTTGACTCATCATATGATGATGTGGAAAACAAAACAGGTGGAACGCCTTTAAAGATATTTGTTACAATGAACAAAAGCGAAGCACCACCTACAGAATACCCGCAATATTCGTCAGACTTAATTGAAGGTTTTATGGAGGAGCTTATTGGACTAAAAGCAGGTGAAACAGCAACAATTGGTCCTATACCTCCAGAGAAAGCATATGGTGTTACTCCGAAAGTTGGGGATATTATTGATATTTCCGCTCTTGGCGGAGGAGAAGTATCACTTAAAGTTCTAGAAATCAATGAAAATGTACCTATGCCATCTGAAATGGAAGAGTGGTTCCCAGGAGTTAGCCAAACTACAGTCTATGTTGTTCGGGATGAATCTCATTATATTGGAGAAATAATCGATACATATGTTGATGATGAAAGCATACCTCATTGGGAAAATGCTACCGTTGTTACAAAGATAAATGAAACTCTTTTATGGAAATACACAACCCCTCTTGAGGATAAGTATGAAAATCTTACTTGGGTTAATACAAATTTAATAGAGCAATATCAGATAACATATCCAGCCAATGCAAGTAAAATCACTTCAATTAACGAAACAATATTTATCGTAACAATTACTCCTGCAGTAAACGAAACCATTCAGGTCTATGATAATGAAAATCCTTATGGACTTATCTACATCGTAGAAAATGTTACCGATGATAAAATCATCACCTATCTTGACGATGACTCTTCTGTAGAAAATAGAACAATTAGAGAATTCGATAGAGATCAAACTGTTCAGAGAAATGAAACAGTAGATATTACCTACTCATTTCCAAGTGAATACCTTGAAATGCTTCTCGAATTTTTAAGAAGCGCAGATAGTTCAATAAAATTCAGTACAGGAGAACTCGCAGATAAAACATTATATTTTGAAGTGGAAATAGTTGAGGTTTACAAAACAAGTTGATTTTTTATCTCTTTTTCAACTATCTCCAAAAACTCTTCTTCTTTTCCTTTTGGAATTGTAGCTCCTGCCGCAATATCATGTCCACCGCCAACCCCATTGAGTTCCTTTGCAGCATGTTTCAACGCCGATGACAAATTAAGACCTTTATCGATTAATGCTTGAGTAGCTCGTGCAGATACCTTCACGTCACCGTTTTCAGTATACGCAAAACCCAGGAGTGGTACGCTGCTGTCAACATCCTCTGAGTTCAACAACATATTTGTGACAATCCCAATGATAGTATCACGTATGCCTTCTTTTGCATGGAAAAACTGCACAAACGTACGTTTCTGTATCTCTTCTTCCTTTGCAAACTGCAACCCTTCCACGAGATTGAATCGATGTCCCTTCAAAAGGTTCAGTGCTTTCTTCAACTCCTCATCTCTGTCACCCAGACAAACGTTAAGTCCTACCTCGTGCTGACCATATCGTGCCGTAGAGTTCAAAAGAGTGGCAAACTCTTTTGCATCATGAAGTTCAGTGCCTCGTTCCTCCTTATTAAGAATATATATCTCTCCAACGATTCTTTCTGCTGTTTTATATCCAAAACCCTTTGTAAGAAGCATCTGTGCAATCGAAGAGATGATTTTCTGCCTCTCGTCTTTATCTAAATCTACCCATCTCCGCCAATAATCACCATCTTTCAAACGGATATGTAAATTCTGCAGAAACGAAATACATGCATCTTCTCTTCTACTTAACCCTGGAATAAACGGATCATTTGAATACTGCAATAGTTTTGCAAGAGGGCGTGTCTCTCGACCGAAATAGCGAATATCCATCCTGCTTTGAAGGACCCCTGCCTTTTCACCATCCTTCAGTATCTCTCGATTTGTTCCATGAAGTCTGCAGAATTTTTTATCCTGCAGATCTCCACAGGCACCAACGATTGCAAGCGCTGATAAATCCAAATTTTTTTTATCAACTGCTTTTGCGACAAGATAGGTTGCACCAGCTCCACTTAGATCATATGATCCATCACGACTAAAGAGATGAGGGTTGAGATGAAAAGAAAAATCTGAATCCTCTGGACAGATATGATGATCGGTAATTGCTTTATTTATTTCTGGATAACTGGTGCTGATGCCGCTTCCAAGATCAGTAAACCAAACAAGCTCATGGTTTTCATCAAGAAGTCGTTTAAGAACCATCTCATCTAGCTGTTTTACACATTCTAAAGAATTCTCTTTACCTAGTCTTTTTAGCGTTTCAGAGGCAATTGCCCCAGCTGAAATTCCATCAGCATCAATATGGGTTACAATATGAACTTCTCTTGATTTCCGAATAAATTCTGCCACATCTCTCGCTCGTTTATCCACCGAAGTGCACCAAAAAAAGAATAGAAAAAGAGGTGATTAGTCTTTTGGTTTAATCAACTAAATTATTATTTTTCAGCCATCGCTTTGTAGATCTTATATTTTGTAACAACACCTTCTTCAAGCTTTTTATGAAGTTTTTTTGCCTCTTCTGGAAATGTTTTGGTAAGTGCTGCATATCGTACTTCTCTCATGAGGAAATCATGTATTGTTCCATCGGGTTCTTTATAATCGAGCTGGAACGGGTTTTTCCCTTCCTCGGCTAGTCGTGGATCGTACCGATAGAGCGGCCAGTAGCCTGATTCAACAGCGAGTTTTTCTTCCTCTTGAGACTTGCCCATACCTGCTTTTATTCCATGATTAATACAGGGAGCATAGGCAATTATGAGTGATGGTCCTGGATATGATTCTGCTTCTTTTAACGCTTTGACAAGCTGGTTTTTATTTGCACCCATCGCAACAGAAGTAACATAGACATATCCGTAGCTCATCGCCATAAGACCTAAATCTTTCTTTTTTGTCTTTTTACCAGATTCTGCAAACTTGGCAATGGATCCGATTGGCGTTGCTTTTGAGGATTGCCCACCTGTATTGGAATAGACTTCTGTGTCGAACACTAAAATATTGATGTCTTCACCCATTGCAAGGACGTGATCAAGACCGCCATATCCGATGTCATACGCCCAGCCATCTCCACCAACAGACCAGATGGATTTTTTGGTGAGCATATCTTTTGCTTGCCATATCTCACCAAGGAGAAAACCATCATGTCCATCTTTAAGAAGCGACTTTATCTTATCACCGTATTCTTTAGATTTCTCTGCATCATGCATATTGTTGAGCCAACCGGAAAATGCATCTTTAAGGTATCCAGAAGCCTCTTTTTCTGCCTCTCTGATAAGATCAGCAAGTTTTGCTCTGCGTTGCAGTGTTGCAAGTACCATACCAAAACCATATTCTGCATTGTCTTCAAAAAGGGAATTCGACCATGCAGGACCATGTCCTTCATCATTAACGGTAAACGGTACTGAAGGTGCAGATCCACCCCATATCGATGAACAGCCTGTCGCATTTGCAATAATCATTCGATCTCCAAACAGCTGCGTGACAAGCTTCATATATGGTGTTTCTCCACATCCTGCACAGGCGCCAGAGAACTCAAATAATGGTTTTTGGAATTGAGAACCCTTCACCGTATATCTATCAAAACCGCCAGATCGAGCAGGAATCAAATCTGCATATCGTTGTAACGGGATTTGTTTATCGATTTGAGTTGCTAGTGGCTTCATAATAAGTGCTTTTTCTTTCGACGGACAAATATCAGCGCAGTTTCCGCATCCAACACAGTCCTCTGGATAGAGTTGGATTCGAAAATGTAACCCTTCCATGTCTTTACCGACCGCTTTTTTTGTCTCAAAACCACCGGGAGCATTCTTTAACTCTTCATCGGTGACAAGAACCGGACGTATTGCTGCGTGGGGACAGACAAGAGCGCATTGGTTACATTGAATGCAGTTGTCTATCTGCCATTTAGGGATATTAATTGCTATTCCTCTTTTTTCATATTTTGTCGTCCCTGTTGGGAAAATACCGGCAGGTGTAAAGGCACTGACAGGAAGCTTATCACCTTGCTGTGCAAGCATGGGTTTCATAACGTTTTTTACAAAATCAGGTTCATCAAGTGTCTTTGTTTGATCCAGTGGTAGATCCTTCCATGACTTTGGATATTTAATTTCTTCGATTTTATCTAATGCTGCATCGACTGCTTTCCAGTTCATCTCCACAACGTTTTTTCCTTTCCGCCCATACGTCTTCTCGATTGCGTCTTTTAGATATCGTACTGCATCATCGATTGGTATCACGTTTGAAAGCTTGAAAAATGCGGTCTGCATGATCATATTGATTCTGCCACCCAGGCCGATTTCTTCTGCAATTTTGACAGCATCTATATTGTAGAATTTCAGATGTTTCTGGGCAATTGTTTTCTTCAACGAGTTAGGAAGATGCTTCTCCATTTCGTCTGATGACCAAGGAGAATTCAAAACAAATGTGCCACTGTCACGAATTCCCTCAAGGAGATCATATTTGTCTACATACGATGGCTGATGACATGCGATATAATCTGCCTTATCAATGAGATATGTGGATTGAATTGGTGACTTTCCAAATCTAAGATGAGAGACGGTAACGCCACCTGATTTTTTTGAATCATAGGCAAAATATCCTTGTACATATTGATTGGTGCTATCTCCAATGATTTTTATTGCATCCTTGTTAGCACCAACAGTGCCATCTCCGCCGATACCCCAGAACTTACATCTCACCAAACCCTCAGGGGAAGCATCAATAGGCACGTCAAGTGGAAGTGATGTATGTGTTACATCATCAATTATTCCAACAGTAAAGTGTTCTTTCGGCTTCTCAAGTTTTAAGTTATCAAACACTGCTTTTGTCATCGTTGGTGTAAAATCCTTAGAGCCAAGACCATATCGACCACCCACAACCCTAATATCGATCTTATTATCGTAAATAACTGTAGAAACATCAAGATATAAGGGTTCTCCAACGGCAGCAGCTTCTTTAGTCCGGTCAAGAACAGCAATTTTTTTCACTGATTGAGGAAGAACCTGCAAGAAATGTTTTGCAGAAAACGGTCGATAAAGCCGTACTTTAACAAGACCTACTTTTTCACCGTGTTTGTTGAGATACTCTACTGCCTCCTCTGCAGCCTCGCAACCTGAACCCATCATCACAATGACTCGATCGGCATCTGAAGCACCTACATAATCAAAAAGATGATACGTTCTTCCAGTAAGATTGCTGACTTTCTTCATTTCTTCTTCAACGATCGAAGGTACTGCTTGATAAAACTTGTTTGCAGCTTCGTTTACCTGGAAATAGATATCTGGATTCTGCGCGGTTCCTCGTAGATGTGGATGCTCAGGATTAAGCGCTCGTTCTCTATGTCTCTTTATTCCATCCCAATCAACAAGCGTTTTAATATCGTCATAGTCAATCATTTCAATCTTTTGAATCTCATGAGACGTACGAAAACCATCAAAGAAATGCACAAACGGAATACTCGCTCGAATTGTTGAAAGATGAGCGACCAGTGCGAGATCCATAACTTCTTGAATTGAATTGGAGGCAATCATGGCAAATCCTGTAGTACGTGCTGCCATCACGTCTTGATGATCGCCGAAAATTGAAAGCGCTTGACCAGCAACAGCACGAGCTGAAACATGAAACACTGTCGGCATCAGTTCTCCAGCGATCTTATACATATTTGGTATCATGAGAAGTAGACCCTGCGAAGCGGTAAATGTTGTGGCACAGGCTCCTGCACTTAAACAACCATGGACAGCACCTGCAGCACCACCTTCAGACTGCATTTCTGCAACCTTTAAGACTTGACCGAAAATATTTTTCCGTCCATATGCAGCCCATTTATCAGCTACTTCACCCATCGACGAAGATGGCGTTATTGGATATATTGCCGCGACATCACTAAATGCATACCCAATATGTGCAGCAGCGGTATTTCCATCGATACTTTTCATTGTATTTTTTTTCATATTTTTTGTTTCTATCATTGTTTGTTGTCCTTCCATCAGAGGCACCTCATCGCAAACATATATCACTTGTAGATTATTAACCCGTAATTAAGAGGCATACATAAATATTTTGTTTGAAACGTTTCACAATAATTATATACTCTTTTTCTATTGCTTCGAAAGGAGGAGATATAGTATAGATATGATATCTTTGATTGTTCCAATTGGAGGCATTGTCGCGTTGCTTTTTGCAACATATCTGTTTTTTACTGTGAAAAAACAAAGCGCTGGAAATGAAAAGATGCAGGAGTTAAGTAGTGCTATTCGTGAGGGGGCTATGGCGTTTTTGAAAAGCGAATATAAGGTTCTCGTAATATTTGTCGTCGTTGTCGCAGTGCTTTTGTTCGCCGCATCATTTATTGAGGGGAGTACTATGCATTGGGGGCTTTCTTTTTCCTTTATTGTCGGTGCTATTTTTTCTGCAGTTTCTGGAAATATCGGTATGCGTATGGCCACTATGGCAAACGCAAGGACTGCAGAGGGTGCAAAAAAGAGTTTGAGCAAGGGTCTTTCTATTGCGTTTTCAAGCGGTGCGGTTATGGGAATGTGTGTTGTAGGTCTTGGTGTTCTTGGAGTATTTGGGCTGTATACTCTTTTTAATAGTATCATATTGGTTGATCATATCGAAAAAACCGTAATGACCACCAACATCTTGTTTGGTTTTGGATTTGGTGCTTCATCAATAGCACTTTTTGCTCGTGTTGGCGGGGGTATTTATACAAAATCCGCTGATGTTGGAGCTGATCTTGTCGGAAAGGTTGAGGCGGGAATTCCAGAGGATGATCCACGTAATCCTGCAGTTATCGCTGATCAGGTTGGTGATAATGTTGGTGATGTCGCTGGGATGGGTGCTGATCTTTTTGAGTCGTATGTTGATTCAATTATTGCAACGATGGCGCTTGCCGCAATTGCTGGTGGATTTGCAGCTACCACATATGGGGATAACGCTATTATCCTTCCATTAGTCATTGCAGGGATGGGTATTTTTGCCTCAATTATTGGTACCCTTATAGTCCTTGTAGGTAAAGGAAAAAATGTGTATAGTGTACTGCGTAACTCTCTTTTTCTTGGTACTGGTTTGACGGCAGTATTTGCCGGCATTGCAACATGGTTTATTCTTGATGGAGAGATGAATCCGTTTTATGCTATGATCGCTGGTCTTATTGCTGGTATCATTATTGGTCTGAGTACCGAGTATTTTACTTCAGAGAAGAGAAAGCCTGCTCAGCAGATTGCAGATGCTTCAAAAACAGGTCCAGCTACTGTAATAATTCAGGGACTGACGACTGGTATGCTGAGTACCATTATTCCCATCATTGCAGTAGTTGTCGCCATGCTTGTTGCACACTATTTTGCAGATTTTTATGGCATTGCTATTTCTGCAGTTGGAATGCTGAGTATTCTCGGTGTTTCTCTTGCTACTGACTGCTATGGACCTGTTGCAGATAACGCGCAAGGTATATCTGAGATGGCGGGCATGGGAAAAGAAGTAAGAGAAAGAACAGAACAACTTGATGCTGTGGGAAACACAACCGCTGCTATGGGGAAGGGTTTTGCTATTGGTTCTGCTGCTATTACGTCTCTTGCACTCATATTTACCTATATAATTACTGCTAATATTTTATTGGATGCAAAAGGGGCATCTCCTCTTGATCTTTCTCTTGGTGATCCGTATGTTGTTTCTGGTATTTTTATTGGAGCTTTGCTTCCGTTTATCTTTACCGCGCTTACTATGGGTGCTGTGGGAAGGGCTGCGTATGCTATGGTTGAGGAGGTTCGGTATCAGTTCAAAGAATTTGATTTGTTGAAGAGTACGGAAAATAAGCCTGATTATGCACGATGTGTTGAAATTAGTACGAAACGTTCGTTAAAAGAGATGATAATCCCAAGTATTCTTGCTGTGGTGTCTCCTGTTGTTGTAGGGATTGTTCTTAAACCTAAAGGACTGGGTGGCATGTTAGTTGGATCGATTGCTACTGGTTTTCTTCTTGCAATCTTTCTTGCTAATGCTGGTGGTGCTTGGGATAACGCGAAAAAATATGTTGAATCTGGACATCTTGGTGGTAAGGGTTCAGATGCTCATAAGGCAACCGTTATTGGTGATACGGTTGGTGATCCCTGTAAAGACACGTCAGGTCCTTCATTAAATATCCTTATTAAGCTTATGTCGATTGTATCATTGGTGTTTTTACCACTTATTATTGTGTTTACCTAAAAAAATGGAGGTTCGAATATATATGAAGAAAGAATTTGAAGAAGGAGATATAAAAATAACTATAGACTATGACAAATGTACCGGCGCGGGAGAATGTGTGACTTCTTGTCCGGTGGAGATATTTGAGGTTGTCGATGGGAAAGCAGTCGCTAAAAATGTTGGAGAATGTATTGAGTGCTGTGCCTGTGTTAGTGCATGTCCACAGGAGGCTATTGAGCACAGTTCCTGCTAGTGTAAAAGATTTACAAAGGCGTTGACTTTAACATAAGTTTATTTATTATTTTTATTATTTGATAAATATTAGGTAATGGAATGGACAGTAGCAATATAGAGATTAGACTTGTTGATTCATGGCCAAGTGATGAAATCGTAACGCTTTACAAAGCAGGTGGATGGTGGAAGGAATCATATGACGCGTCATTGATAAACCAACTGATTGCTGGAAGTTTTGCTTTTGCAGTTGTCGTTGATTCTACCATTGAAAAAGCAGTTGGAATGGGACGTGTTCTCTCAGACGGCGTTTCTGATGCATATATCCAAGATCTTATCGTGCTTCCAAAATATCGAGGGCAAGGCCTAGGAAAAAAACTTGTCAAATTGCTTATTACACATTGTTTATCCAAAGGTATTGTATGGATAGGAGTTATTGCTGAACCTGGAAGCGATAAACTCTACAGAAGTTTAGGGTTAAAACCGATGAAAGGACATATACCAATGCTGTATCAGCAGGAGGAATGAAATGCTTTCTCTTGATGATTTTAAAAGAATCGCATTAGACGATAAACCAGTTTTTGATAAACACTACGCAAAGTATCCTCCAGTACATAGCGATAATCTCTTTACGACAATGATTAGTTGGATGGAATACAGTAATTACCACTATGCGGTCGTCGATGAAAATATTGTTATTATGACTGAGTTGGACAACAAGATTCGATTACGACCACCTTCTGGTAAACAAAATGTAGATCTCCTCAAGCAAGTTCTTACCTTAGCAGTGCGAGAAGGATCAGATGAACCCTTTGGAGTCGTAGATACCAAGATGAAGGAATGGATCTCAAAAGAATTCCCAAGATTAAAATTCTTTGAGCATAGAGATTATTTTGACTATGTCTATTTATCTAGCGATCTTGCAGATCTACCAGGAGCTGGATATAGAAAAATACGGAATCGTCTTAATAAATTCAAAAAAAACTACAAGTACACTACTGAAATGATTTCTGAAGAAAACATGGATGAAGTAAACGAGTTTCTTAAACGATGGTGTCTTTGGAAAGACTGCGAGTCTGATGTCGTACTTGAAAATGAAAGAAAAGCAATTGTCTACTCGATGACACATTTCTTCGATCTTGGGCTTTCTGGCCTTGTGATACGGATCAATGGAAACATTGAAGCACTTGCCGTATATGAAAAGATGAATCCTGATACTGCCGTGGTTCATTATGAAAAAGGATCACCATATTTTGATGGAATCTATAAAGCAATCAATATGGAGACTGCAAAAATCCTTCAGAAAGATTTTCTGTTCATCAACAGAGAAGAAGACATGGGTATACCTGGACTAAGACAGGCGAAACTATCCTATCGGCCACATCATATGGTTGAAGTCTTTCATGTTAAAAAAGAGGATATTGCTTTTTGAAGCAATTTTTATCTCAGTCTCTGATCTTTTGCGTTCTGAAAAACAATAAATTTACTATATTTCTATCTGGGAATATAGTAAAAAACCCTACTTCTCCCTACAGCAGATGATTATTTTGCATAGAAAATATGTCTAGACCCCGACACAACAGGAGAGGAAGAATGGAAACCGATTCTATTCCGTTCGGCCGTAAGCCTCTTTGCAACACCCAATATTCAAAATTTTTTTTAATTTTTATAAGACAGAAGTGGCAATTATTTAATAAAACAACAGAAACATTTATAAATTATAACATACTATAGTATACTATGGATACTACAATTCAAATAAGTAAAACATTACAAAAAGAACTACTGAAAAGAAAACTTTTCAACAAAGAAACATATGAAGAAGTAATATGGGATATGATTGAAGATACAAAGGAGCTAAATGAACAGACAAAAAAAGAGTTAGCCCAAGCTCGTGCTGAAATTAAAGCAGGTAAAGTTCATACACTGGCTAAAGTTAAGAAAGAGCTGGGGTTATGACGTACAAAATCATTTTTACAGATGAGTCATTAAGACAGTTAAAAAAACTTGAAAAAGATGAACAAGATAGAATAATTAGGGCTTTAGAAAGGATTAGAATAAGGCCCGAGGTTCATATAACAAAACTTGTAGGCGATCCTGGATATAGGTTAAGAGTTGGTGATTATAGGATCATACTTGATATGGAGAAAAGAAAACTTTTTATTCTGATATTAAAAATTGACCATAGAAAAAATATTTACAAAAAATTCTAAAAATTTTAGATGCTGGGTGTAGGTTGTAAGCCTCTTTAATCCTCCGAGAAGTCGATAAATTTTGAGGAATTCAACCGAAAACTTAAAACAGATGACTTATTTAAGAGGTATTTAGAATGAAACTTCCGCATATTGATTTGAATGAACTTGATAAGTTAAAAGAAGAGAATTTTAAGGAGCGTTTGGCATTTATTGATAAATATGTGGAGTGGATAAAGAAAACATCCAATAAGAAATGGAGTTTCTCAACAGAAAAAACTGATTGATTAAATATTTTAGTATCGGCTCAAGTAAAAAACGACTGATACTGATATGGTTTTTCAAGAAAGTACTGAAGAGATGCTCACAAAACGTAAGGTACGTATTAATTCAATAACATATATGTGTTTTGTTTCCTATAACTTTCATTTTTGTTAATTTATCAGTATCAAAACACATATAAAGAATGAGGGTGATATCCGTATTATGGATGATGTGGCACTTGTAAGGATGCTTGAAAGAGGACAGTTGGCAGTATATACAACACAACAACTCGCAGTGATGATGAAGATGAAGATTGCACCTGCGACAGTACGGTTAAACCGTCTAGTAAAAAAAGGGGTCCTGGTACGTGTGATACGAGGTCGTTATACTCTTTCTTCAGCCGATATTCTAGCGACTGCTTCAGGAATGTATCTTCCGTCATATGTGTCTCTTTTAGCAGCCTTTGAACATTATGGTACAACAACACAATCACCAAGAGTTATAGACGTTGTGAATCCTTTACAATCCTGCCAAATATCTTTGGAGTTAGAGAGCGGACGCTTTGATGTACGGTTCATTAAGGTAAATAAGTTATTGATGTATGGGTACAACAAGATTTATAGAGCAGGAAAAGCAACTATGATTGCAGAAAAGGAAAAAGCAATCATAGACAGTCTTATTTTATCTAAATATGTGCCACTAGACGATATTGCTGCATGTATTCGAAGTGATATAAATCATAAAAAAGCAATAGAGTATGCTTGCCGTACTGGACGCCAATCAATAATGAAGCGCTTGGGTTATCTTTTTTCAACTGAGGGAATAGCATGTTCACCAGATAATTTTTCAATTTTGTCAAAAACCTATGTTCCTCTCGATCCGAGACATCCTCGTCGCGGGAGGTATGATCAAAAATGGCGTGTTATCGTGAACCGGGTGATTGAATGAATCGAGAGGAACTAAGAAGATATATTGGAGTTACAGGTTATTCTCTTGGACAGGTAGAGAAAGATTACTTTCAACATATCATTCTTAGTGCTCTATCGAGAAAAAGTGCAGGTTTACTTGTGTTTAAAGGCGGAACTGCTCTTCAAAAAATCGGGATTATACCACGATTCAGTGAAGATTTAGATTTCACCGCACGAGCAGATGTATCACTAGAACAGATTAGAGATATTGCTATAAGTGCTATAAAAAACTATAACTTTCCAGTTGAGTCAGATAGGTTTGTAAACGATGGACGCACTACAAGTTTCCGATTGAAAATCCAAGGCCCTCTCTACCAGAATCGCCTGGGAATATGCACGGTAAGAATAGAGATCAGCACCCGAGAATCTGTTATAAACGAACCCATACGAAAGGAATTTGCTCCTCTTTATAGTGATATTTTGCCATATGTACTGGATGTCATGCTCACTGAGGAGATGCTAGCTGAAAAAATTCGTGCCATATATACACGAAATAAAGCACGTGATCTTTATGATATCTATAAAATGCTTGAAAGAAAGACGACGCTGGAGAGAGAGCTTACAAATAAGAAACTAGCATACTATAGGCTTTCGTTTGACACATCTGTCTTCATTAAAAGATGTGAGAGATTGCAGCCGCATTGGAATAATGAGCTTCAGAGTCTCATAGAAACCGTTGTCCCGTATCAAAAGGCATTGGATGCTGTCAAGAAAGCAGTAAAAGATATCAATTGATGCCCATCATGCGTCAAGACCAGATTGATACAATACTTTTCTGTCTTTCAGAGCGATTTTCACCATATTTCCAACAAAAATAAAAAAAATACCCCCATTTTAGCATTTTGTAGGAATTTCTTGATGTAGGGCTTTATGTTCATTTGTTGGTTTCTAAAATTGGAGACAAGATAAAATGAATGAATTGGAAGGATTTGGATTAGATGAAGTTTCCTACGTATCCACCTACGTATCCACCTACATATCCACCTGCGAAAAAGGTATTTATGACACAAATAGAATAGATTTGGATATGGGAGGTCAATATTAATGGATAGAGAATTCAATCAGCCAGCATCACTCGAAGATGCAATCTCGTTATATAGTACGGTTGGAAATAGAAATGCTGATTTTCTATTTAATTGGATTAGTGATGTCTATGATTATTTCTATCTCCCATCTATTGATTCACAATATAAAAGCGTGTTGAAATTAGATAAAACAAAATTAACAATTTTTGATGTATTAGTTGATGATCTTGCTGATAACTGTAAAATCCGAAATAAAGAATTATTAGAAAAAGCTATAAAGATTCCATGGAATGGTACTAGACCATATAAAAACAGATATTTGGATGTAACAAGAGTTATGTGGCAGGAGTGTATTGATTCTATTAGACGTTATCCCAGATTCAAAGAATTTGAAGACCTATTTTACTTTGACTTAGAAAAAACCTTAGCTTCAATGAAATACAGTTTTCTAGCAAATTGTACTGGATTTAATAATGAACTAGAAGATGGGATATATATTCAACATGGCGTAATGGCGATTCTACATGCAGATATGGATTTAATGTGCTCCCCGAATTTTGATAAAGAAGAGTTAAAAAAACTTAGACCTATTCTTCATTACGTACAGAACATTGTTCATATAGGTAACTTAATGAATACTTATGCAAGAGAAGTCGAAGAGGTAGATTTTTCTAGCCCAATGCTTTCACTTGCAATAAGTGAAGGATTGATTGATAAACAAACCGTAGTAAATGATCCTGAATATACAATAGAAAAACTAGGCTATCTCATCCCATATTTCAAAGGTAAAGTGGAGAATGATTTCCAGAAGATTGAGGAATATGCAAATACAATAGAAAGTATAGATATGATTAATTATTACAATAAATTAAGAAGAGTTTGGGAGGAATTCGTAGCACGTAAGAAATACTGGAAAAACGATAAAATAGAAGAAAAAGAGGAGAAAATAATACAACCAATCACTACTCAAATTTCTAATAATAATGCTTTGAAATGGGCACGTATGTAAACCCATTATCTTAAAATTTTATATATTTTGAAATGACAGGGCATTAAACGAATAAACTCTTGAAAAGGTTCGATTACCGGGATGCCCAATATTTTCATTAACTGATCCTATCATTAGGTAAGGTACATTTTTTAAATAATAATCAAGTTTCTCTTTTACATCATAGACTCTATCTCCAATCATATTTATAAATCGTATACCTGAAGCAGTAATAAATACGAAAGGAAAATTCTTCTGTTGATTATCAGAAAAAATTTTATCGATAGTTTTCAAACTTTGCCGTCCGCTTACAGAAAGAATAATAGCATCGTCTCCTCTTGCTTTATATCCCAGTAAAATATTGTTTCCTAAGAAAGCTCCAACTCCTGAAACAAATTCTCTCTCACCTTCAAAAGTTATTGGAAAATAGTTAGAAGTTTTATAGTAAAACGGACTTAAACCGCCATAGACGTCATCAGGTAATTGCATAACATCTAAGAATTGTTTCTTAGCAGAATTTCCATTGATATTTGTAATAATTCTATTGCCAAAGGTTGTCTTATTAATTCTGAATTTTTTATCGGTGTCCTGAAGATCGACAACTCCTTTTAAGAAAATTGGTACATCGATAGATCCGCCTAATGCAACAATAGCATTTTTATATACCTTATCTTCACAGAATTGAAAACACGCAATTTGCTTTCCATCATCCATTGTTGATGAACCTATGATATGATAATCATTCAATTGATTCCCTAACTCATCAACAATATCTTCTTCTTTTCCAATGCCAAAACCTAAATACTCTGTTAAAGGCATTCCAACATAAGAAAAAAAGGATCCTAATAATTTTGATTTGATGAAATTGACTCTCCCAAAAAAGGGTATACTAGGAATAGTAGGTCCAGATATTGAATTAATTAAAAATTTATAATTATAACTACTATCTCTCAATTGATTTCTTATCATAGTAGAACATTGTCTTGCGGCTCCTTTGGGATTTCTTTTCGTATGTTTTCCGATGCCGACTGCAACATCCATATTTGGATAAGACACAGCAAGCGCAGTAGCACCTCTAGCATAACAACCATAATTATTCATAAAGCCAGCAACAGTACCACCGATCAATGGAGTACCTTCAGGCAACACGTCCCAAACTCCATTTAGAAATTCTTCAAAACCACCATGTTTATCATAATGAATTGTAGAAAATAAGAGGAAAAAGCTTGGAGGTGAATTTAATTTCTGAATTACCTCTCTAGCAACTTCTTTTCCAGCTTCGCGAGCATCCCACTTACGAGACATGCCTACAGAAGCATCTACTTTAGATTCTAATTTGCTGTCCATTATGTTGCATCCCAGCAAAAAAACAAATGGGATTGTAGTAGAAAAACTTTTCTTCTATTGACTTTTCAATATTTTCCAAATTAATCTAACAATATTGATATAGTTATTCATAAAATTTACTATTATATTAGTGAAAAAATGATAAAATATTACTATTATATTAGTAAATTATTTATACAATCTTTGTATTCTCATTGATATGATCGATTCTGAAATTAGTCTCTAAGAATCGTTGTATTTATACATGAAAAATTATTT